>ENA-OQVM01000528-OQVM01000528.1-marine-metagenome-genome-assembly--contig:-NODE-528-length-58921-cov-5.018048_pt1 | contig 58921 bp, 58 predicted proteins | sample MGYA00237776_ERZ505498 | MGnify/ENA primary metagenome ERZ505498 (study PRJEB26159, sample SAMN06265151) | marine metagenome | isolation source: Helgoland LTER site | place: Germany:Helgoland, sampling... | reverse complement strand
AATCGTCATTGTCTTCATGCTCCTTCGTTAATGAAGCATGGACCGAATTACTCATACACAGAAGATCAGACACTCTCAATCCGGTCGCCGATGCCACTAGAAAAGCATACGTCTTGCCATACCCCTCAGACTTAAGAGCCAGTGCGACAGCCAGCCCCTCTGGCGCATTTTGCAGTCCGATACCAAGCGCCAGGGTCGTTGCAGCACCGATATCGCCTCCGCCGAAACCAACGCCAACAGCCAGACCTTCCGGGACATTGTGCAAAGTGACGGCAATCACAAAAAGCCAAATCTTCCTGACCGAGTCAGCCTTTGGGCCTTCGTAGCCCTTGATGAAATGCCGATGTGGAACCACACCATCGAGAATTAGAATTGCGAGCGCACCCAACAGGATACCGCCCGCAGCGATCAGTGCAGGGATGGCTCCCGCCCCAAATTGTTCAGCCGCGATTTCAAGACCCGGGATGACGAGCGAGAAGTAAGAGGCCGAAAGCATGACCCCAGCCGCGAAGCCCAACAGAACATCGTTCTTCCTTCGCGATACTGTCTGGCCAATCAGGATTGGCAGTGCTCCGATCGCCGTCATCAATCCAGCCGCGAGGCTGCCAATGAAGCCCAGAGCAATTATGTTCATTCACTCACCTGCAGGGCTTCACAGTTGAAGTGTTGGCCATGGCAGGAGGATCCAATGCCGGTATGCCACGTGTCCGGTGCGACCATTAAGCTCATTTCTCAACCCTTACCAAGATTGCTTAATCTTAATCTTTTTCGTTTTTCGACCATCTCCACCGGCTTGGGGATTGCAACCATCAGAACACCATCTTTGACATCGGCTTTGACCGCGACTGGATCAATTTCGAACGGCAGTGTCATCATCCGTCGGAATGCGCCCGATGTGCGTCCAACCCGATGAAACCCCCGTCCTTCTTTCTCGCCCTTCTGGTCCAACCCGGACTTCACTTCGCCCTTGATCGTTTTTGGTTTCCTGTCACCGAGACGATGACATCCTTGTCCGTCAGCACCGGCAATTCTGCGGTGATGCAAATCTCCTTGTCAGTTTCGCTCACATTCGAGCGCGCCGGCAAAGCATCCCGCCCAGCAAAGAAACCGTCGCCGAAATCATGGATCAGGTCATCGACCTGCCGCCGAACTCGCAGCAAAGCGTAAAGCCTCGTTGGGCATTCTCTGATCCATCAACGGCCAGAAAGATTTTGTCGATCATTGATCTGCTCCTTTCCGAATTCGGGGACTTGAGTGACCCATGCCACTTCGATGCGAGGCCCGGTCACCCCCGACAACAAGTGTCGGTTGAAACTTACCATCTGCGGGTTTGGGTGCACGCAAATCCGGTGTGTCGTAGATATAATCGCGTGTGAGCGGAACAGACTCGATGCTGCGCGATAGTTGAAACTGGAAAACAGCCTGTGGACCATGACGAAAGGTCTGCTCGCACGCCGCCAGATAAAAGCGCCACATCCTGACAAAGCGATCATCATACATCGCTCTCACGACATTCTCGCGCGCCGTGAACCGATCATACCAGTGGCGCAACGTATAGGCATAGTGCAGTCTCCAGCACTCAATATCCGTTGCCCACAACCGGGCTCTTTCAACGGCGCTCATTGCTTCGGAAACGGTCGGAATGTAGCCGCCGGGAAAGATATATTTGGCAATCCAAGGGTTTGTACCCTGTGCCGGTGCTGCCCAGCCAATCGTGTGGACCAAAGCGATCCCATCGGGCAACAGCAGGTCGTGAACTGTCTGGAAATACTGGTTGAAATGACGCGGACCCACATGTTCAAACATCCCGACAGATACAATTCGGTCATAACTTTCCTCGACATGACGGTAGTCACGAAGTCGGATGCTTATCTGCCCGGATAGCCCTGCCTGTTCCACGCGCTTGGTTGCGTGGGCATGTTGCTCCTCGGACAGGGTAATGCCGGTAACGCGTGCGCCATAGTCTTTGGCAAGGGTTAGGGCCATGCCGCCCCAACCGCACCCGATATCAAGAACTTTCATGCCCGGCTCGATCATCAGCTTGCGCGCGATATGGTCTTTCTTATGGGCCTGCGCCTGATCCAGTGTCTCGGACGGATCCTTGAAATAGCCGCAAGAATATTGCCGGTCATCGTCCAGAAAGATGTCATACAAGTCTCCGGACAGATCATAGTGGTGGGCGACATTGCCGCGCGCGCGATCCGCGACGTTGTTCTGAGCCACACGCCGAAGAGCGGCGCGCAGTTTCAGAAGTGGCTTTTGCCACCAGACACGATGTGCGGCGGTGCGCTGAACATTCTGAACGATCAGGGCCAGAAAGCCTTGGAGATCATCGCCATCAAGTGTCAGCGCCCCGTTCATATAAGCTTCGCCCAAGGCCATTTCCGGATTGCAGACCAAATGCCGGACTGTGGCGCTGTTGTTCAACCAAACCTTTACGGTTTGGCCCGTCTGGTTGCCGTATCGGAACATGTCACCCGATGGCATCACGACCTGTAGCGCACCCTGGCGGATCAGTGACCTCAGCATTCTATCGAGTGCATATTCTGAAAACCGTTTCATAAGATCATTTCTTGCTTTGTCTGAATGGCCTCTCAGGTGGGTTGATCCGGTGTTGGACTGACCAGGAAATGCGGTCCAATCTTCAGTCATAAGAACAATCTGGCGCGTGCGGCAACTCTGTCGCATGACGGAGCCCCGGCGTTGATATTCATCAATCTGCACAAGAAATCCGATCTTGATCCTTCAAGCATCATGGTTTGGAGGGACTTCATTGCCCCCCCAAGTCAATCAAATTTCGTCGGGGGGCGCTGTCGGCACCTCACCGGGTGGCTGTGGCACCTCACCCGGAATGGTCGACGGTGTCTCGTCAGGCGGTTTTGGTCGTTCGTCTGGATCAATTGGTGTCTCGCGGGGCGGCTCCACAGGCTCTTCCAGCGGCGGCTGGCTAGGTTCGTCCGGTTTCGGGTCTTGTTGATTTCTGTTCATGTGCTTGCTCCTTTTCAGTCAAACGGAAATTGGTCACACTGATCGAAAGACAGTCGGTCGCTATTGCGCGCCGAGTGTTGTTTCGATTTTCTCGATGGGCATGTTCGTCAAATTCTTGTCGATTTCGGCAACTAGCTTTTGTCGAATGGCACCTCCGAGCGTGGTACGAAGCTCGCCAAGCGTTTTCGGGTCCGCAACGATGGCCAGTTTCTGGAACCGATCATTTGCGGACCATTCCTCAAGTTTCTCCCCAAGATTCTTGGCAAACCGTTGCTTCTCTACTGCATGCCAATCTGTTTCCTGCAGGGCACTGTATCCGTGACCGTCATCAGGCATCCGTCCCGGTTTGTCAGAAGAAAGGTCGCGCGCGGCGGGGTTGTCAATTTCTTCCTTTGCAACCACGCGCAGATCGATAAACTGCTCATCGCCGTGATTGCGTAGCACCAGATATTTCGCGCCATCGGCGATAATGACCCAGGTGTCATGTGCAAGTTTCATAGCGTTTTCCTTTAAGATTTCTGCGATAGTTTGTCGGCATCCGGCGCATCAACCGGAGTGTCGCGACAACGGGTTTCGTCAAGCGCCCCCTGCTCGACATCACACTCGGCCAATGCGGCGCGGATGGCACGGCGTAGAACCTCTTCGTGCGTCGGATGATAGAATGGCATGCGCAACAGGTCGTTGAGCTGCGCCTCACTGCATAGTGCATAGGCAAGCAAATGGGCCATATGCTCAGCCTGCGGTCCCATGATGGCGGCACCACGCAGGCGCGAGGTTGCCTTGTCCGCGTAAATCCGCGCAACACCACCGCTACCGCGTGCCACGCGTGCCCGCCCAGCAGAAGAAAAGCTGGCGGTTCCGATTGCAATTTCGTCTTCTTTGTCCGGCAGCTTATCGAACGTCGCGCCGACCGAGGCAATCTGCGGATCGGTGAACAAGATGTGCAGTGGCGTGCGACGCGTGAATGCGGCGTCTTTCCCGCGCGCGGCATGAAAACCTGCGACCCGTCCTTCATCTGCGGCTTCATGCAAAAGCGCCGGGCCGCCAGACAAATCGCCTGCGAAATAGATTGATGTTCCCGCAGCATTCAACTGACCTTGCGGCAACACGGGATGGCCATGCTCCGAAAGCGCGGCACCGATCCGGTCAAGCTTCAGACTTTCGATGTTCGGGGTGCGTCCCATGGCTGCCAAGACGCAGTCGACCGTGATCTCGCCCCCCTCCCACGTCACAGTGACAGAGCCGTCAGGGGCCAGACGAGGATCGGCGCTGGCCTGAATAATCTTCATCTCGCGGCCAACTGATGCCTCCAAATGGTCCTGCAAGGCCGGATCGCTGATCCCGCCCTGCGTTGGCGACGGATCAAAGCCGGTCACCGCCACCCCAAGCCGCGCCAACGCCTGACCCAATTCGAGCCCGACCGGTCCAAGACCGATCACCGCGATGCGCGCTGGAAGCTCCGACATCTCGAAGAAGGTATCGGTCGTGACAAGCCTGTCACCAAGCGCGTTGCGCCAGTCCCGCGGCACCACCGGCCGCGTGCCCGTGGCGATCACTGTCGCCTTGGGGCGGAACACCAAATCACCGGCGCGCAACGTCCCGTCTGCCGTAAACTCAGGCCCTTGCCGCACCAGATGCGTTTCGCTCCAGCTTTCCATGCCGTCGATGACGCCATCCGCCAGATCATCGCGCAACGCGCGGGTTTGGGCCAACACAGCCGAACCGATGGCCTGCACCTCTCGCATGCCTTCCAGGCCAAGGGCCACAAACGCCTCACGGCGATGATAATCATGCGCCGATTGCAAGAAAGCTTTCGATGGCATGCAGCCGGTACGGGCACAGGTGGTACCCAGGGGACCGGGGTCAAAAACGCGGTAGCTGTCGGTCACTTTTGCCACTTCTGCGCGGGCCGAGAGACCGGCTGTGCCCGCCCCGATGATTGCGACATCAATTTGCTGCATGGTCATCGCGCTTTCGGATCATAGTTCGAAGCACTGATCTTGCGCACGGTGCTGGCTTGTGGCCCGATTTCGCTTTCATCCGACCGGACTACCAGTTCAACAGTGTCGCGCTGATGCAAATCGTGAAAGCTGCCATCCACCACGCTGTTTTCGTGGAAATAGACAAGTCGATGGTCTGTGGCGATGATCTGGCCATAGCCCTCATCATGGTGAATTTCGGCCACCTTTCCCTGTAGCGGACCGTCATGCACCTTCACGTCGCCGCTGACCTTGTCTTTCCAGCGTTTGACCTTTCGCGTCATGGCGGCGAACGCATCGCGAATGGCCACCGGCATGTGTTCGTGCTCGGGCACATCATTTTGATGATGGCGCACGACAAGTTCATCACCCGGCACGCGCACCTCGATGGTTACCTCGTAAAGGTCCCCGGTTTTCTGGCCCTTGTGTGGTGCGCGAATGTAGACATGGCAACTTGTGATGCCGCCATAAAAGGTTTCGAGATGCCGGGCTTTTTCGGCGACGAGCGCCTTGATGTCATCCGAAGGCTCGACATTCCGGAAAGCGAGTTCGAGCGGTGTTTCCATGATATGTCCTTTCACATCGCGTGTTTGGGGTGATCACACGCGTTCAACGGGATTTGAAACGTCGCAGGATTGGACGCAGATCAAGCCAGACAAGCGCCAAGCCAAGCGGGATCATCCAGAACCCCACAATCGGTAAGAAGCCGACGATACCCAACGCGACGCAAATAATACCCAGAACGCTGCGCAATCCGGGCGGGATGTGTCGGCGTGCGCATTTTTGAAAATGCCGCAGTCGGGCACGGCTGCGATTGCCCAGAACACCATCCACCCGCCTCATCCGTATTGTCTACAATTCCAAAACCCGAATGATACGTAGCTCAATCTTTTGATTTTCTGGTTTTTCATCAGCCATTCCCTGACAGTAACTCTTCGTCTGCAATGATCTCCAGCTTGCACTGATTGCCTTTCGCTGCATTGACCGGTGTTAACGCCCGTTCAGCTTGCGCGGTCAGGGTGCATTCAAATCTTCGATCAGCATCTCCATCTCATCGATTTCGCGCAGCTGGGTTGCAATGATTGCATCTGCCAGTTCCCGCACCCGTGGATCGGTAATATTAGCGCGTTCAGAGGTGAGAATGGCGATCGAATGGTGCGGGATCATCGCCCGCATCCACGCCACATCATCAACCGTGTTCTGGCTCCGAAGAAGGTAAAGCGAACCGCTGAAAACCACGACACCAACCACCAGGATAGCAATATTTGCTGCGCGGTTGCGATACATCGCAAGCATGTAGCCCAACATGATCAAGGCCATGACAGCCCCCATGTAAAGCGCCATCCAGGCCCGCGTTTGGCTCCAGTACACATGCGCAAAGCTGTACGTGTTAAGATACATGAGAATATACATCGCGACGACGGATGTCGCGATCATGGCGATGAATCTGGAATAGCTCATCTTGATACTGCCTCCTTCGGCTCTTTGAGTTCAGGGGGATGTTTCAGCGGCCGTGGGGTCGCCACAACGGCTGACAACGCGCTCTCACGACGGCAGGCGGTCAGCTTGCGTTCTGGTCATCGAGCAGGAAACTGATCTTTGCGTTCACCCGGTAGCGCGTAATGGCATCGCCATCGACCTGTGCATTCATTTCCTTGATATAGACGGATTTGATATTGCGCACGCTTTGCGCGGCCTGCGCGACTGCGGCGCGCGCTGCGGCATCAAACCCTTCGTCGGATTCGGCAAGAACTTCGATTACCTTGAGCATGGACATGAAATCTTTCCTTTCGCGTTTCTGGGAAGCAACTGATGCATCCATATATGGGGATTTTGATCCATGAACACGGTGCCCGCATTGACGCGTGTTAATCGAACACATCTCTGAGCAATCCACACCAGTAGCCTAACGGCCCCCGATTTTCTAAAGGCGACACTAGTGACATGTGATCGCGTTATCAGATCCGTCGGATGCCATGTTTCGGTCAATCACGCACTTTTTCGGTGCTCTCTGAGGTCTCGATCAGATGGCTCTGCGAGCCTCACCCAGGCCTGACCAAGTACGAGCGGAACAAAGCTGGCGGCAGCCCCAAGAACAAGACCAGCACGCCCTGGATTTGGCAGGCCCAGAAGATCAGCCAAGGGCGGAAACCAGAGCGCAAGGCCGATCAATCCCAGACAAAGAGCGATGGCACCCCAGACATATCCGTTTTGTACGACCTCATTCTGGAGCAGCCTAGAATCGTGATCTCTGACGTTGAAGACATTCCAGAGCTGCGCCAGTGCCAGGGTCAGGAATGCCACAGTAACCGCCGGACCGGTTTCAAGACCCAACCAGTAGAGTGCGGCGGCGAAAGCACCCAGCGTGGCGACAGTGATGGATGCCCCCAGAACACCGATCAGGATCCAGCGCGGGCGGTCGACGATGGCTTCGGCCGGGTCGCGTGGCGGCTTGGTCATCACATTCTCATCCCCCTTCCCCAGACCCAGTGCGAAGGCGGGAAAGATATCGGTGACAAGGTTCAGAAAAAGGATTTGCAGTGGCAAAAGCGGCGTGGGCAAGCCCGCGCCCACGGCCAGACCCACGACCAGAACCTCGCTGACATTGCACGACATCAGATAGACGACGAATTTGCGGATGTTGTCAAAGATGACCCGACCCTGCCGCATGGCCGCAATGATGGTTTCAAAAGCATCGTCTTGCAAAACCATGTGGGCGGCTTCCTGCGCTACCTGCGTGCCGCGCTTGCCCATAGCGATACCGATGTCGGCCTTCTTCAAAGCCGGTGCATCATTCACGCCGTCGCCTGTCATGGCCACGACATGCCCCGCATTCTGAAACACGGACACAAGTGTGAGTTTCGTCTCGGGCGAGACGCGGGCGAACACGTCCGCCGCCAATATCCGCGTGCGCTCTTCGTCACTGATGTTTTCCGGATCAAGCCCAGCAATCTCGCCACTTTCAATGACTGTCATGTCGCCGTCGCCAAGACTTGCCTCCCGCGCGATGGTTTCGGCGGTGTCGGCGTGATCGCCCGTCAACATAATCACGCGCACGCCAGCAGCGCGGCAGGCCTCTATGGCGTCCGGCACATCGTCGCGCACAGGATCAAGAAGGCAGACAAGACCGACAAGCGTCAGGCTTTCGTAAGGGTCTGCATCCTTTTGTGCGCCCTCTTTCATCGCAAGAGCCAGCAGGCGCAGTCCATCCTGGGCGGCTTCTGCGTTGCGATCTGTCCACTCCTGACGCGCGGCGTCGTCCATCTTATGCGTACCGTCTTGCCCCATCACATGGGTGCAGACGTCGATCACCGCCTCGGGCGCGCCTTTGATGGCAAAGAGATGTCCATTCTCAGTCTCATGCACCGTCGCCATCATCTTGGTATCTGCATCGAAGGCATGTTCCTTGACCTCCGGGGTGTCGTCGAGCAGGCCTTTTCGCGACGCCCCCAGGTCGTCGGCAACCGACAGCAGAGCGATTTCCATCGGGTCGCCGCTTTGGCCGTCTTCTGAACCGTCGCCCAACTCCGCATTGTTGCAAAGCGCGCCGATGCGCAGTGCCCAGTTCAGCGGGCTATCAGGCTCCGGGGCTTTGGTTGCGTCTTCGCCGTCGTCGTCGATATCGACATCGTCCCCGGCCAGAAGATATCGGACAACTGTCATGCGGTTTTCGGTCAAGGTTCCGGTTTTGTCGGTCAGGATCACCGTCGTGGCCCCCAGTGTTTCAACCGAGGACAGCCGGGTGATCAACGCGTTGCGCTGACTCATCCGCCACATACCGCGCGCAAGGCTGAGCGTGGCCACGACCGGCAGGCCCTCGGGCACGGCGGCCACGGCAAGTGCCACGCCGGTCTGCACCATGATGGCCACGTCGTGGCCTCGCAGAATACCAGCCCCAATGGTCAGCGCCGCAAGCACCAGGGTAAGCCAGACGAGGCGATGGCCCAGCTTGTCCAGGCGTCGTTCGAGCGGGGCGACCTCGCCTTCAGCACTTTGCGCGAGATCACTGATCCGGCCGAGCTCCGTTTCCATACCCGTCGCAGTCACGATGCCTTCACCCGCGCCCTGTGTAATTGCCGTGCCCTTGAAGGCCATGCTCAGACGGTCACCAAGGGCGGCATCCTTGTCCGCGGGCTCGGTGTTTTTCGTGACAGGCGCGGACTCACCCGTCAGCACGGATTCGTCCGCCTGCAGGTTCGACGCTTCGCTCAGCCGGATATCGGCGGTCACGACATCCCCCGCCTCAAGAACGACCACATCGCCCGGTACCAATTCATGCGCATCAATCATGCGGGTCTCGCCGTCACGCCGCACGCGTGTTCGGACCTCCGCAATACGCATCAAGGCTTCCATAGAGCGGGCTGCCTTGAGTTCGGTGAAAAAGCCGATGGCCGAATTGAGGATCAAAACAAAGGCGATCGCGATGCCTTCGGCGATATCACCCAGCACAAAAGACATCACAGCTGCAGCTGTCAGAAGCCACACGATGATGCTGCTGAACTGGTGCACAAGGATGGTCCACGCGCTTTTCTTTTTCTGACGGCGCAGACGGTTTGGCCCGTGCGCCTCCAACCTTTTCTTCACCTCGTTCGCGCTCAGTCCCGTCTGAGGATCTATCTCCAGTTTCTCCGCCAGTTTCTGAACAGACGTGGAAAATGCGGCATCGGTTGAATCCTTGGGCACAATTCATCTCCATTGAGCTTGGTGCGGAAATCGGCACGGTCTGAAAACATGATCTCTCAGGAAAAACGGAAGAGCTTTAACGCAGGTCAATCAAAACGCGCAGCGCAGGCACAGGCAGCTAACGGGTCTCATCCGCACTTGCAGTATCCGCCAGACGTTCCTCTGCCTGTAGGCTCAGGCGCTGAAACACACCAAGGCCAACCACAATAATGACCGACATGGCGAGTAAGAGGATCGGATACAGCAGAAGTTCAGGTTGGGAATTGCCAAGCTCGAAAACCAGAACGATGCCTTCGATCGCAACAACAAGCGCGATGATCACCATGAATTTTGTAACTGCTTCACGGGCTTCTGATGGATTGCGCAATTCGCGGCTGCGCAGCACCTCTTCTTCCATCACGTATTTCGCCACGTCAAGAATTGCGACGGAAATCACCAAGGAGCTGACCGCTTCAAGCAAGACACCCTCTGCCCTTTCATGATGTAGAATCGCAGCATAGACCCGGGTGAGTGAAACCGTGATCAACCCAACTGAAATCGCCACCATCGCGAGCGCGGCGGCAGCATAGACCACTGCAGCAAGTCGTACGAACGCAACTTCGGACCACGGCAGTAAATCCGCGGCATCCGCTTGTTTTGCCGGTTTGGAGTTTCGTTCCGATGACGGTTTCTCCGAAGTCATTTCGACTCCGGATCCTGAGGGGCGCTTTTGAGCCACTCATATGCCTCGGACTCCTGATCGGTTGGAAAGAACTGCATGTCTGCCTTCGTAAATGGAGCCGACAGAGTGGTTCCCCATTCTTCAAGCGTGGTGTCCCCAAGAACGGCGATGCGTCCGAAATCCTTTCGATATTTCAGATCAAATTCAATCTCACGCCATAATGCCCCGATCTCCCACCCAGAAAAATCTTCGAGGCGCAGCAAGACACGCAACGGTCCACCTGACAGCTCGATTGCATGTTGAAGCTCCGGTACGGCTGCCTCGTAGTCTTTCGTCGTGAGGGTGCCTGAGACGCGAATGATGATCATGTTACGATCAGAGGGGTGTTCTATTGTAATCATCGGTCAACTCAGCCTTCCCGCTGCTGTGCCCGAGCGAAAGCGATCTCGCAAAATCCAAGGAAAATGAGGTCAATCCCAAGAAATAATCCAAGCGCCCAGACAGCGGTTACGGGCAGTCCAAAGAGCAGGACGACCCCGAGAATGATTGACAGCGCGCCCGAAGCAGCTAGCCAGCCCCATCCTCTGACAGGCGGAAGTCCTACGAAGTGCAGATTTGCCGGCCGCAGGTACCACGCGGAGATCATCTCAAACACTCCCCCTGCCAGCAAGAAGCTCGCCAGTACGATCGTCAGTGTCAGGGCACCTTGCAAGGGGTATAATAACAGGAGCCCCCCGGCTATGAGAGCAGCAATACCGAACAAAAATGCCCAGACGCGGTTGTTTGACTGGCGCGCAGCAAATGCGCTGAAAATCTGAATCGCTCCGATGCTGGCAAGAACAGCACCAAAAAGCAATTCAGCGGCAATGGTCGCGGCGAAAGGAAACACCAGTGCCACGATGCCGAGAAGGATAGACGCCACGCCTGAGATCCAAAGCCAGAGCATAAATCCGCGCGCCGTGGTTCCATACGCCTCATCTGTTTCAAAACCGGTCATGCCACCAATACCCCTCGTGCTATGCCTTTCACAACAATCCGCTCGACTACATCAGGCAGAACGCGCCTAGATGTTCTCACGCCGCGCTGGCCGCATCGCTCATGTTCTTGGCAATATAAGTCGGTTCGCCCATTCGTTTGAGCAGGCCAAGCTGACGGTCGAGCCAGTCCATATGGCCCTCTTCGTCGATCACGATGCCTTCAAACAGCATCCGGGTTCCAATATCCCGGTCGTCATCTGCCGCCTTGGCAGCGGTCGTATAAAACTCGACCGCGCCCTTCTCCTCTTCAAGGTCGGCGCCGAACAATGCCTCAAGCGACTCGGCGCGTTTCGGTGTCTTCGCAGCCTCGACAACGGGATCGCCGCCCAGAAACAGAATGCGCTCGATGAAACGCCCGGCATGGCCGAGTTCCTCTGTCATTTCCGTGCGCATCTGATCTGCCAGAACGTCAAGTCCCCAGTCATCAAGGACATGGGCGTGGAGCAGGTACTGCTGGATTGCAGTCAGTTCCATGCCCAGTGCCGTTTGCAGGTTTTCAATACTTTGTGCTGAGTTTTTCATGTCTTCTCTCATTGGTCTGTGTTGCTGTTCGCATCATCGACGGCAACGGTCCAAGCCGCCGACAATTCGTCCCAGGCATTTGTGAAGCCTGCGACCAATTCGTCCCAGGCGGCATCGGTCCCGTGGGTCATCGCACCGTACATTTCGCCCAAACGATTGCGGCGGGCACGCAAATCCTGCAATGCGGCAGACGTTCTGTCGCGCGCGGCTTGGGACATGTCGTCCCAATTTTCCCGGGCGCGATTCTCCAGAACGTCGATCTCGGCATCGATGCGATCAAGCGACTGTTCTGCGGCATCCAGCGCCTCGTCGCGTTCCTGCAATGAATAGCGTGCAATTGCGCTATAAACGTCAGAAAGTTCAGCCTGCACATCGTCGATGGTAATCGGTTCGTTCGACTGAGCCCATGCCATGCCATGCGCTATCAACCCGACGCTCAGAACAAAGGCACCAATGGTTCGATTTCCAGGTGTCATTTCAATTCCTCCCCGATCAGCTGAACCGATCCGCAGCTTTGCGGACAGCGTTGCCAAGGTCATCCCAGGCCGATTCAACGCCGGATTTGACGTCTTCCCAAGCCTTTCCCTGAGCCTCACCAAGCTCATCAAGCTTCTTCTCAGCGTCCTTTTGCTTTGCGCGGAGTTCGTCGACTTCTTTCTGGTACTTGAGCTTGGTATCGGCGCTGGCCTCTTTCGCCTTGGCTTGAAACTTGTCGATTTCGGCCCGCCATTGGTCCAGCCGCGCCTGAAGTTTGTCAGCATATGCGCTTTTATCGTCCATCTGTCCGTCTCCTGTTTTGTTGTCTGCAATGACTTTGCTTCTGGGAATTGCCATCATCACACCGGGGTTGCATGTTTCGTTTTTGAGGCTGATTTCACCTGTTTGGCGGCTTTCTCGAGCCCTTCCTTTTCGGCTTCGACCTCCGCAGTGGTCACATGGCCTGCACACCGGGTGCATAGTTCTACCCACTCGCGAAAATCCTCCATGACACGTTCCACCGAATGGCGTTGCCAGTCGGACATGGTCTTCAATGCCTCCGATGGATCTGATCCACCGTTGGTGACGTGGTCGGCGGCCTTGAGGGCCGTTTTCGTGGCGTCATGGCGCCGTTCAAACCAATGTTCGGTGAACGCTTGGGCTTCTTGAAGCATCTTTTCCTGCGCCTGCCAGAACTGTTCGATCTGAGGGCGCACCATTGGATTGAGCGTGACCGCCGCCTGCGTCTGCTTCATCAGATCAGTAAGAGCGGTGTCGTCTGACTTGGCCATGTCGGGCCTCCTTCCTGGGTGAATATCGATGCACACAAGATGAAAGACTGTTCGGATCACCGCATTAACATCGGTCAATGAGGAGAGTGGCGGGATTACCGGCTTCACTTTGCCAACAATTGGACGGAAGACGTGTGCATTACAGTGACTGCTTGACTGGAAGACGCGGCGCACCACCGCTTTGGTCCGTGCTCTCGGCAACGGCAAATCCGAAGGTTGAAAGAAATGCCAGGGATTGACATCTATCAATTGTGGCCGGTGGTGCTGCTGTATCTCCGCATGAACTTCTGGTGGAAACGAATATATTGAACGGGGGCATTCGATGAGCGGCAGCATCTATTTGGCGACGGGTACGGACGTGATGGCACAACCGGTCTGGCAACTTTCCGATTCAAGTACCAGCGCCCCACTTGAACGCGCATTGAAGACGCACAAGCGCGGTCATCGCGCGGGCACGATGATCGAACTGGAAGGCGGAAAGTCCAAAGTGACCTATTGCGTGCTGTCTGGATGGGTTTCCCTGTCCAAATCGATGCCCGATGGTCAACGCCAGATCATCGACTTTGCACTGCCGGGGGATTTTCTGGACCCACGGTCAGCAGACAATGCAACAAGCGCCCTGCAGATCGAAGCCGTGACCTATGCTGTAATCGCAGAAATACCCGACAGGCTCTGGCATCAACTCGGCGAGACCATTCCGCAACTGAAGACGCTTGAACACCGGGTGATCGCGGGCGCGCTTTCGCGACTGGCAGAGCGGATGCTGAGGCTGGGTAAGGGAAGTGCAGAGGCGCGGATTGCCCATGCTATCATCGAGCTTTGTATCCGCTTAAGTGCAATCGGTCAGGAGCGCGATTGCAGCTTCCACCTTCCGCTCACCCAGCAACAGTTAGGTGAATTCGTTGGTTTGTCCTCAGTACACGTCTGCCGCACGATGCGTCGCCTGAAGCGGCTGGGTGTAATATCGATGGAGGATCACATCGATATCACCATCCATGATATGGATGCTCTGGCCGAAATCGCGGGTGTCGACCCAAAAATGTTGGAAACCGAAATCATTCCCCGCCTCTGACGTCACCATCAAGCACCAATGCTGCCCCTAGCGGTCTTCAATGATCTCTCCCAGAGCCTGGCCAGCCAGTTCTTCTGACGCATTCTCCGCGATATCACCCACGGAAAGCACGCCAAGCAACTCTCCGGACCGGTCCAGCACCGGAAGCCGCCGCACCTGATTGTCGCCCATAATCGCTGCGGCCTCTGACACGTCCTGATCGGCGAAACAGGTGATCAAGCCGGTCGACATTGCCTGAGATGCTGGCACCTCACTCAAGCCGCCTGTTTGCGTCAGCAGCCGAAGCACCAGATCTCGATCTGTCAGAATGCCAACGACACCGCTTTCGGAGACAATGGGAACCGCGCCAATGTCATGTTTTTTCATCAAAACAGCTACGTCCCGGACCAAAGTGTCAGGACGGACGCAAACGGGTGGTGAGGTCATTACATTACGGATGAGCATCTTCTCGCGGTCATTCTTTTGATAACTCCAGACGAACCTTTCGGGGCTTCCAGTGGACAAAAGCAATTGAAGCCTACCTTTGAAAATCACACATTTTGCTCGATTCCTCACCCAACATGGAAACAATCGCATCAAACACCCGCCAGTTTGAGACGGCATTAACATGCGTCAAAGCGGCGTCCGACTGTTCGGGTCCCGCACCCATCTGACAGTCGCTTGTGGCGCAGGCGCCATCCTCCATGTGATACGCAAGACCTGTTCGGGCGCAACGTGCGCTGCTGCTCTTGCGCGCTCGTCTGCCAGTCTCGTTCCAGAACCAGGCACCGATGTCACGACCATATGACAGGCACGAGAACCAGCAGAATGATGACACTGATCACCGTCAAAGGCATTCCCGCCCTGACGTAGTCAAGAAATCTGTAGCGCCCAGAATCGTAGACCAGCAGGCAGGCTGGCTCCAAGGGTGAAATGAACGACAGTGATGCCGAAAGGGTCACGAGGATTGCCAGCATTCTGGGATCAAGCCCCAGTCCGGGAGCCGCCGACACGGCGACCGGAATGAGAGTAAGCGCGGCCGCTGCATTCGACATCGGCTGGGTCAGCAGCACCGTCAGCAGGCTGAAACAGGCCATCGCGAAAACCGGCCCGAACGGAGCACTGAAGGCCACAATCTGGGCTGCCAGATAGGAGGCCGCGCCGCTTTGTTGCATGGCCAGACCAAAGCTGGACATCGCGGCGATCAAAACCAGCAACCGCCATTCGATGAAGCGATAGGCTTCGGACATGGTGAGGCTGCCGCTGATGACGACCACCAATACTGCGAGGACAATGGAAAGTGAAAACGGCACCAATCCCGTGGCACTGGCCAGAACGGCCGCGGTCATCGCTGTGAACACCAAAAGACCCTCACGCGGGGTTAATACGGTCTGGTCAATCTGCGTCAGTATGCGAATGTTGGGATCACTCTTCAGGGCCATCAGATCATCCTCGGAGCTGCGCAGCAGCAAAGCGTCCCCAGCCTGCAACACAAGGTTTTCAATCCGTGCCGCCCTGTTCCGGCGTCTGCGGTAAACGGCGATGACAATGCCGCGATACTTTCCGAAAAAATCCAGCTGTTTCAGCGTGTGTCCCACAAATCGCGACTGCGGGGTGACAACGGCCTCGGCGATCATGGGCTCGGTGTTTTCAGCAAGTCGCGTTGAGAAATGCAGACCGGGTTCCAGTGCGAAGTCGGATGATTTTTCAAGCATCAGCAGGCCGTTCGTAGACGACCGGACAATCAATTCGTCGCCCTTGCGCAACTTGCGGGAATGATGCGGCGCAAGCCGTGCGCCTTCACGCACCACTTCGAGCAGATCCGTTTCCAGACTGTCGAAATCCAGATCGCAAATCGCAGTATCCTCGGCTGAGGATTCATCAGGCAGGCACAGGGTCGTGAAAAACCGGCGCTCTTCGCTTCGATCGTCTTTCTCGACAGGTCGGCGTGCAGGAATGAAATAGTGCCCCAAAAAGGACAGCCAGACCAACCCGACAAAGCTGACAATAGCGCCGACGCCCATGAACTCGAACAGCGAAAATGGCTCAAGCCCCAGACGCGAAACCATGGCGCTGCCCGCCAGATTTGCCGATGTTCCGATCAGTGTGGCGGATCCACCCAACATCGCTGCGAAGGCAAGCGGCATAAGTATCTGGCTGGCACTAATCTTGGCGCGCCGGGCCGTTTCGATAGCCGCAGGCATCATGATCGCGGTCGTATTGGTATTGCTGAGAAATGCAGAGCTGACAGCCGAAACGCCCAGGATCACCAGGATTGCGCGCCGTTTGCCCGCACCTGCGACCCGAAACGCCCATCGACCGACCCTGTCCATTACGCCCGCCTTCACGATGGCACCGGCCAGCACCATGATGGATGCAAGAATGATGATGACCTCGTCGCCAAACCCCGAAAAAGCCTGCGCTGGTGTCAAGGTGCCCGTCGCGATCAGCATACAGATCAGCCCAAGAGCGGTAACATCAACGGGCACAAGTTCAGTGCCGAAAAGGACCATCGCGACAACAAGCAGTCCAAGCACAATCGCAATTCCGACTGTCATTTTGCTGTCACGCCGCACTGCTGCGAAGGTCATCAAACCTTCGGTGGCGCATAGGGAACGGTAACCGAATGAAGAACGTGATTGCCAAGCCTATTCCCTCCGGGATGCCATCAAATCTCTCAAGAGAAATGCACCTTCATCATGGACAGGGGCTCCCGAACCGTTTCTCAAGCTTCTTCCGACAGTAGCCCCGATTGCGCTTCGGAAAATCAAGCAGCCTTGCGCGAATTTCTGCTCAAGAAGTCAACGCTCGTATTTGATACCTGCCAATTGTCGCTTGCATTAACACCGGTCAAAGATGGCCACGCCTTCTTTCGAACATACTGTTTCCAAATCTGGGAGGATAGTATGATGAACGACAATCGGCTGCGCCCAAAGTGTTTACCACTGCGACATGAAGCGACGCTGAAGAAGATCACGGAAAAGCTCGGACCGATGCCAAGGGAGTCTTTGCAGGCGATGACGGATTATGGCCTGAACGATGTTGAAATCGCCAGATATTATGGGATCGACACAGATGCGATCAGCCGTCTGCGACATATTTTCGAGACAGTGCGTGACCTATGATTGTGCTCAACTGGTGGACGAACTAGCAACAATCCGTGTTCCGGCATCTCCCTCAAGCAGGTCAAACGCATCGTCAAGCTTGCCGATTCCGGCAAAACGGCCGACACGGCTTGCGGCAAATCGGCGAGCAGCAGCCATCTTGGGTCCCATTGAACCCGCTGGCAGGTCAAGTTTTGCCGCTTCGTCGGGCTTGAGGTTTTTGATCAAGCTCGCGTTATCCGTACCGAAGTCGCGGTAAACGCCTTCTACATCGGTCAACAACAAAAGCGCGTCCGCGCCAAGCGCCTCGGCCAGCAGCGCGCTTGCAGCATCCTTGTCGATCACCGCCTCGATGCCGGTCAGACTGCCATCGGGTTTGGCCACAACCGGTATACCGCCGCCGCCAGCGCAAATCACGATCGTCCCGTGCACAAGAAGCTGACGCAGCACCTTGAGATCCGGGATTTCCTGCGGCACCGGTGACGGCACAACACGCCGCCAATGTTCGCCGTCCTGTGCGACAGCCCAGCCGTGACGGTCGGCCATCTTGTCTGCTTCGGCCTTGTCATAGACCGGACCGACAAACTTGGTCGGGTTTTGGAAGGCAGGGTCGTCGGGATCGACGCGCACCTGCGTCAGCAGCGTCGCGACGGTGCGTTCATGGTTCAGGGCGTTTTCGAGCTCCTGCTCTATGAGATAGCCGATCATGCCTTCCGTCTCGGCGCCCATGACATCCAGCGGATAAATCTCATCCGCCTTATAGGCTAGCCCTTGCAACGCCAGCAGCCCGACCTGTGGACCATTTCCGTGGGTGATGACCAGATCGTGCCCTGCACGGGCAATAAGAGCCAGCGCCGCCGCAGCCTTGGCCGCGTTCTCGCGCTGGTTTTCGGCGGTCAGGGCCTCGCCTCTACGCAACAGTGCGTTGCCTCCCAAGGCTGCGACAACCATCATCGCCCTACCCTCCCAAGGTGGCCACAAGGACCGCCTTGATTGTGTGCATGCGGTTTTCCGCCTGATCAAAGACGATTGACGCCTCGCTTTCGAACACCTCGTCGGTCACTTCCATTTCGGACAGCCCGAATTCTTTTTCGATCTCGGCACCGACTTCTGTCTCAGCGTTGTGAAACGCGGGCAGGCAATGCATGAAACGGGTGCGCGGGTTGCCAGTGTCGGCAATGATGTCGGCGGTCACCTGATAGGGTTTCAAGAGTTTGATCCGTTCGGCCCACCGCTCCTTGGCCTCGCCCATCGAAAGCCAGACGTCGGTATAGATAAAATCCGCGCCCAATGTCGCTTCTTCGATATTGTCGGTGATCAAAATGCGCGAGCCGGTATCACTGGCAATCGAGCGCGCTTCAGCTTCGATGATCGTTTCGGGCCAGCATTCACGCGGACCGCAGAGACGCACATCCATGCCCATCTTGGCCCCACCGATCAGAAGGCTGTCGCCCATGTTGTTGGCCGCGTCCCCCATGAAAGTGAAGCTGGTTTCGCGCAGCGGTTTTTCGGCGTGTTCCTGCATCGTGAGGAAATCGGCGAGAATTTGGGTGGGATGAAATTCATCCGTCAACCCATTCCAGACCGGCACACCCGCATGGGCTGCCAGCTCCTCGACTATTTCCTGGCCAAAGCCGCGATATTCGATCCCGTCGAACACACGGCCCAGTACGCGGGCAGTGTCCTTTACAGTCTCTTTGCGGCCCAGATGCGTGCCGGTAGGCCCCAGATAGGTGACGGTCGCGCCCTGATCATGCGCCGCCACCTCGAAGCCGACCCGCGTGCGGGTGCTGTCCTTCTCGAAGATCAGGGCCAGTTCCTTGCCCTTCAGGCCGGGCTGTTCGGTCCCTGCATATTTGGCGGCCTTCAGATCGGCCGACAACCTCAGCAGAAAGCCGATTTCTCCGGGGGTAAAGTCGCGAAGGCTCAGGAAGTGGCGGTTTTTCAGATTGTATGCCATGACGGTGCTCCTTTCAGGCAGGGTCTCGGATTGTGGGACAACTCATGCAACGACCACCACCGCGCCCGCGGCCCAGCTCGGCACCCGGCACTTCAAGCACCTCGATGCCCGCCGCGCGCAGGGCGGCGTTGGTGTCATCGTTGCGGTCATACCCGACAACCACACCCGGTCGCAGCGCCAGCACATTGTTGCCGTCGTTCCATTGTTCGCGCTTTTCCTCGAACGTATCGTCACCGCCCGTGGGCACGATGTTGAGCTTTTTGAAGCCCATCGCCTTGGCCAACACCTCGAACATCGGACGGTCGATGTGTCTGATATCTAGCGGTGCACGCCCCTCGCCGGGACGCAGGTCATAGACGCTCATCTCAGCGGCCACATCCGTGAAACTGGTCACCACATCACCCCCGCAAAAGGTGAAAACCGTGTCCAGATGCATGGCCGCGCGGGATTTCGGCAGTTGGCAGGCCAACACGCGCGTGGCGCGGCCCTGATCGAACAACGCCTCGGCCAGAAGGCCCACGGCCTGCGGTGAGGTCCGCTCGCCCATACCGATAAGGACAAGCCCGTCGCCCACTGGCATCACATCGCCGCCTTCAAGCGTGGCCAGACCGTAATCGCGTGTCGGATCGCCCCAGATGACCTCTGTCTTGCCCTCGAATTTCGGATGAAAGCGATAAATTGCTGCCGTCAGAAGGGTTTCAGGCCGCCGGGCCTGCCAGAACATCGGGTTCAGCGTGACGCCGCCGTAGATCCACGCGCTGTTGTCGCGTGTGAACAAAAAGTTCGGCAAGGGTGGAAGGATGAAACCAAGCCCCCCCAGATAGCCGCCAAACATGCCCGCAGGCTCGAATGGCAGGTCATCGACTGTCAGGCCACCGATCAGGAATTCTGACAGGTCTGCTCCCCGCAATTCGTCAAGCCAGCTGCGCAACTCGCCCAGCATGCCCACGCCCACGTCTTTTGGAGTAATGCGGTGGTCCAGCACCCATTTGCGGCCTTCGGGAATGTCCAGCGTTTCGGCCAACATCGCGCCGGTATCGAGGACTTCCACCCCCTCGCCCCGCATCAGATCGGAAAAAACATCATGGTCCTTTCGCGCCTGTTTGACCCAGAACACATCGTCAAACAGCAGATCTTCGCAATTTGATGGCGTCAGTCTGCGGTGCGCAAGGCCCGGTTTGCAGACGATCACCTGCCGCAATGTGCCAGTTTCGGAATGAACGCCAAGGGTTGGATCGCTCATGATACAGCTCCTGTTCCAAGCCACGCGCCAACAGCAAGCGTGCCCATGATAAAGACCGTCAGGATCAGCAACAGCGGCCAGATGAAAACGATCCACCGGTCATAGCCGACCCGCCCGATGGCCAGCCCGCCGATGACGACGGCAAAGGTGGGATTGATCAGATTTACGAGGCCGTTGGCAGACTGGTAAGCGGTCACGACAAGATCACGCCCGACGCCTGCAAAATCCGCCAGCGGGGCCAGGATGGGCATCGACAGCACCGCAAGACCGGAAGACGACGGCACAAAGAAGCTCATGCCGACCTCGATGCCAAACATCGTAAAAATAAACGCGATGCCGGGCAGATCTCCCAACGTCTGGGCAGAGGCATGCAGGATCGTATCAGCGATCAAACCCTGTTCCATGATCACGACGATGCCGCGCGCCAGCCCGATCACCAGTGCGACGCCAAGAAGATCTCGCGCACCATCGATGAAGGCACCTGTGAGACGTTTTTCTCCCAGGCGACCGATCAACCCGATCACAATGGCTGCCCCCAGAAACAACGCCCCCATGCGTGCCACCCACCATTCCTGTGTGGAGACGCCCCAGATCATCGTTGCAAAGGTTGCAGCAAAGACGATGAGAATGATTTTTTGCGTGCCCGTGAGCGTATCTTCGGCGTCTTCCCCGCCGTCGCCATCCATAAAGTGCTGCCTGTGCGCTTGCCACTGATGGGACACGACCGACCGGTCATGATCCTCTTTGACGCGGGCCGCATAGCGCATCACATAAGCGACACAGATCGCAAGCCCGCCGATCAGAAGGACAAAGCGCAGGATGATCCCTTCGGTGAAGGGAATTGACGCTGCATCCGAGGCGATGATCGTTGCAAAGGGGTTGATGGTGGAGCCCAGAACGCCGATGCCTGCGCCAATCAGGATGATCGCCACGCCTGTCACCGCGTCATATCCGGCACGCAAGACAACGGGCAGAAGAATCGCATAGAAGGCCAGCGTTTCTTCGGCCATACCGTAGGTCGTGCCACCAGCGGCGAAGAGCGTCATCAGAATGGGGATCATCCATATCTCGCGCCCCTCCATCGCACGCATGGCAGAGCGAATGCCTGTGTTGATGGATCCGGTCGCGTTCACCACCCCCAGAAACCCGCCCAGAAGCAATACGAAAAGAGCGACGTCAATCGCGTTTGCGGCATAGCTGTCGGGGTTGTAAAACCCACCAATCGGAGCCAGCAAAACGTCCACCGGTCCTTGCGGGTTCGCCTCAACCGTCTGGTATGTGCCCGGGACGGCGACTTCGCGGCCGACCTCTTGGTTCATTTCGCGGTCATACTGGCCAGCAGGGATAATCCACGTCAGCGCCGCAACGAATATGATCAGCAGAAACAAGATGGTGTAGGCGGTCGGAAACCGGGATTGCAGCCCCGGATCTTGTCCCGCCTCTTCGGTTGTAGAATCGCTCATCGTGGTTACTCCCATCTGCCTAATTCTCTGGGCAAGTGTTCCCCGATGGTCTCCGCCCTGCATTAATCTGCGTTAATCGTCCGTTTCGACGACTTTCAGAAAGGCCCATTAACCTCGGTCAATGCCTCAAGAATCCTCCTTGCTATCCTCATCGAGGAACCAGACTCAAAGGACAGGCATCGCAGTGACTGACACGCAAATTGGCCATATTATCGCAATTGAAGGTGGCATTGCGGACGTGCGCTTTGACGATGGGTTGCCTTCGATTGCCACGCGCCTTGTTACTCTGACCGACCCCGAGATTTCTATCGAGGTCGCGAGTTTGCCCGCGTCTGACATCGCAAGGGGCCTGGTGCTGAACCCCTCACCCGATTTGCGGTTGGGCCTGGCAGTACGCGATACCGGTCGCCCCATCGAAGTGCCGGTTGGTGATGTGGTTCTGGGTCGGATGTTTAATGTATTTGGCGACACGATCGACGGAAAAGAACCCTTGGGCGATGTGCCGCGCCGACCGATCCTGCATGATCCCGTTCCGCTGTCAAAACGCCGGGTCGAGGGGGCAATCTTTGAGACCGGGATCAAGGCCATTGACCTGCTCAGCCCGCTTGAACGCGGCGGCAAAGCCGGGCTTTTTGGCGGTGCCGGTGTCGGCAAAACCGTTCTGATCACCGAAATGATTCACAACATGGTCGCTGAGTATGACGGCGTCAGTCTGTTCTGTGGGATAGGCGAACGATGCCGCGAAGCCGAGGAATTGTACCGGGAAATGGGCGAGGCAGGCGTTCTCAAAAACACGGTGATGATGTTCGGTCAGATGAACGAAAGCCCCGGCGTCCGCTTTCGTGTCGGCCATGCCGCACTGACAATGGCGGAATTTTTCCGCGACGACCGTGGGCGCAACGTGCTGGTGCTGATCGACAATATTTTCCGTTTCGTACAGGCGGGGTCCGAGGTTTCAGGGCTGTTGGGACGCATTCCAAGCCGCGTCGGGTATCAGCCCACACTCGGCACTGAACTGGCCGATCTCGAAGAGCGCATCTGCTCGACCGACCGGGGCGCGATGACCTCGATCCAGGCGGTTTACGTGCCTGCTGATGATTTCACCGACCCGGCCGCAACGCACACGTTTTCGCACCTGTCTGCCTCGATCGTGCTGTCGCGTAAGAAGGCCTCCGAAGGGCTGTATCCGGCAATTGACCCGCTGCAATCCTTTTCCAAGATGCTGACGCCCAGCACGGTAAGCACACAGCATTACCGGGTCGCCCGCGACGTGCGCAACACGCTGGCGGAATATGATGACCTCAAAGATATCATCGCCATGCTGGGCCTTGAAGAATTATCGCAAAAGGACCGTGCAACCGTCCGTCAGGCGCGCCAGCTTGAACGCTTCCTGACGCAACCGTTTTTCTCGACCGAGGCGATGACCGGCAACGCCGGTCGCTTCGTTTCACTCAAGCAGACTCTGGACAGCTGCGAGCGCATTCTCGGGGGTGAATTCGAAGGGCGTGATGAGGGTGATTTCTACATGATTGGTTCGGTTGACGACCTTGAGCAGGCGGAGGGTGAGGATGCGGCTTAGGGTGATCACTCCGGCTACGGTGTGCGTTGATCGCACTGTCAGCCGCATTGTGGCCGAAGCGCCGGACGGGTTCTTTGGGATGTTGCCAAACCACATCGACTTCGTGACGCAGCTGGTGCCGGGCGTTCTGGTTTTTGAACCCGACGACAGCGGCACGGACCGGTTTGTCGCGATCAACTCCGGCACACTGGTGAAGTGCGGCGAAGACGTGCGCGTCGCGGTTCGCGGTGCCATGGAGGGCGACGACTTGGGCGTGCTGCAAGAGCGTGTCGTGACCGAATTCAGGCAACAAGATGAAGACGAACGTGATGCCCGCGCCGCACTGACCCGGTTGGAGGCGACGATGATCCGCCGGTTCCGCGATCTGGAAAAGGCGGATCGATGACAGACAAAGAGCCAAACGAGACCGAAATCATCTCGCGCAAGGCCAAGCGCATGGCCGAGGCCCGCAAGCACCAAAGGCAAAGTGCGTGGTACGGGCTAGGCATGTTCGGTCTTGTCGGCTGGGCGATAGCCGTCCCCGTCATCGCCGGAATAGCCTTGGGGGTCTGGATTGATGAGCGTTGGCCGGGCGAGACCTCGTGGACGCTGGTTCTACTTTTGGCTGGCGTCACATTGGGGTGCCTGAACGCGTGGTACTGGCTGCAGCGGGAGGGGCGTGATGACTGAGACAACCCAGCATTACGGCACCCTCATGTTTTTGCTCGGAGCGTTAACATTATTCTCCGTCCCGATCCGTGTCGTTTTGCGGCGATATGCATTGCCGGCAAGCGTGGCCTTTATCGGCTTTGGCATCCTGCTTTCAGCCACTGATCAAAGCATGGAATTTCTGACACCGCGCTTGTCCAAAGAAATCGAGGTCTTCGCCCAGATCGGCATTGTCGCGCTGTTGTTCCGCGTCGGTATGGAAAGCGATCTGGACGCGCTTGTCGGACAACTGCGCCGTGCCGTGATGATCTGGGTACCTGATATCATGATTGCCGCAGCACTGGTGTTTGTGTTGATCTGGCTCTGGCCCGGCTTCGGGTTCGTCCCTGCGATGATTTGCGCAGTCGCTGCCAGCGCAACGAGCATCGGCGTTTCCGTAAATGTCTGGGAGGAAGCGGGCAGGATCGACACCCCGCAAGGCGCGCTGTTGCTTGATGTAGCCGAGCTTGATGACCTGTCGGCGGTCCTCTTGCTGGGCATGGCCTTTGTTGTCATTCCGCAGTTTCAGAACGGGTTTGATGCGACGGATTGGAGCGCAATTGCCGTTGCAGGCGCTCTACAACTTCTCAAGATCCTGATTTTCTGCGTGGTGTGTTATGCGTTTTCCCGTTTTCTGGAACGCAGGCTTTCCGAGCTATTTGCTGGTCTCGACGAAACCCTCGGGCCGTTTCTTTTTGCTGCGGGCACCGTCTTTCTGATCGCCGCTTTGGCGGATACTTTTGGCTTTTCGATGGCGATCGGGGCGCTCTTTGCGGGCCTCGCATTCAGTCGCGATCCCCAGGAACGGCGTATCGACCAAGCGTTTGGCTACATCCTTGCGATTTTCGGACCTTTCTTTTTCATGTCGATTGGCCTGTCAGTAACGACCGCTGGACTGGGTGTCGCACTGCCTCTTGCGCTTGCACTGCTTGCGGCGCTGATCGGGGGGAAGCTGCTTGGCGCGGGGGTGTCCGCGGCTCTGCTGGATGGGCGACAGACCGGACTTCTTCTCGGCGCGAGTATGATCCCACGGGCGGAAATCTACCTGATCGTGATGTTGGGCGGCCTCACTTTGGGCGACTGGGCGATGCCACAGATACTTTATAACGCAGCCGTGCTTGCAAGCATTGGCACCTGTCTGGTGGGGCCAGTGCTTGTCAACAAACTGCTGACAACATATCAGACGGAGGAACAACGCACATGACCAGCGATATTGGTGTTATTCTAGTGGCGGTCTTGGCTGGCATGGCCCTTGGCGTCCTATACCTGAGCCTCCTTTGGGCCTCGGTCCGATTGCTGCCTTTGCGTCGAGGGGCCGCGATGTTCATCGCACTGGGTCTGGCGCGCGCAGCGCTGGTTATGGCCGCTCTGGCTGGTGCGCTTGTCCTCGATTTGCCGCCAATCAGGATTGCCGCTGCCGTTGCAGGGTTCATCGCCGTTCGGCTTTTGGCCACGCGCAGGGCTGATCCAACTGTCGGAGCGGCATCATGGAAATAAGCCCCGACAGCTGGATATTATACGAGTGGAACGGCTGGCAGCTGAACGCGACCATCGCCTTCACCTGGGCGGTCATGGCGCTCTTGGTGCTGGCGTCCTGGCTAATTACTGCGCGCCTCAGCGAGGGTGAAACTGTCTCACGCTGGCAAGTTCTGCTAGAGGTGATCGTCACCACGATCCGAGACCAAATCGACGAGGTGGGCGCCGATGACCCAAGTCGGTACCTGCCCTTTATCGGTACGCTTTTCCTGTTCATCGCCACCGCCAACATCCTCAGCATCGTGCCCGGTTACCAGCCGCCGACCGGCTCTTTGTCGACCACCGCCGCCCTTGCCATCTGCGTTCTGATCGCGGTGCCGCTTTTTTCCATCTCGCGGCGTGGGGTTGGTGACTATCTCAAGACCTACGTCCAGCCCAGTCCGCTCATGCTGCCGTTTAACATCGTCAGCGAAATGTCCCGCACGATCGCGCTGGCCGTCCGGCTCTATGGCAACGTGATGAGTGGCACGGTGATCGTTGGCATCCTGATCAGTGTGGCACCGTTCTTTTTTCCGGTTGTCATGCAGCTTCTCGGTCTGCTTACCGGTCTGATCCAAGCCTATATCTTCGCCATTCTGGCGATGGTCTACATTGCGTCTGCAAGCCGGTCGGGCCGTCAATCAGCGCAAGAAGAAACGCATCAAAACGACCAAGGAGACTAAACATGGACCCCGCAACCGTGATCGCCGCCGTCTCGATCCTGACCGCAGGCCTGACCATCGCCATCGGCTCAATCGGCCCGGCGCTGGCCGAAGGGCGTGCCGCATCTCAGGCGCTTCAGGCGCTTGCGCAACAACCCGACGCGTCGAACACAATTACCCGGACGCTCTTTGTCAGTCTGGCGATGATCGAATCCACGGCCATCTATTGCTTTGTCGTCTCAATGATCCTGATCTTCGCCAATCCGTTTACGGATATGGTTCAACAAGCCGCCGGAGGGTGAGATCGTGCAGATCGACTGGATCACAGTGGCCGCGCAGATCGCGAATTTCCTTGTTCTGGTCTGGCTGTTGCAGCGGTTTCTCTACCGGCCCATCACACGCGCGATGGCCCGGCGCGAAGAGGAAATCGAAAAACGGCTGGCAGAAGCCAAAGAGGCCCGAAAGGACGCCGAGGATGAGGCCGAAACACTGCGCGGCAAGCAATCGGACCTTAAAGACGAAAAAGATCAGATACTGGATGATGCGCGGCAAGAGGCGGAGTCCCTTCGCGAGCGTCTGGAGGCGGATATTCGAGAAGACATGGAAGCCCGTCGCGAAACCTGGCGCACCCACCTTGAAGAGGAGCGCGCAGGTTTTGCAAGCACGCTGCAACGCCGGGCCGGGCATCAGGTGATCGCAATCACCGAACAAATGCTACATGAATACGCCCGCGCAGATCTGGCTGGCGAACTGGCCACGGGTTTCATAGCACGCCTGGAAGATCTCGAAGACGAAAGGCGCGACAAACTTGCAAAAGCCGCGTCGCATTTACACGATCCGGCGATTTTTGAAGCCAGTGTGACGCTGAAACCAAGCACGCGCGGACAGATTACCCGTGCAGTGCATGACGTGTTAAAAACTGATATCGACGTAGAATACCGACAGGATCAAGATCTGGTGCTAGGGGTCCGCCTTACCATCGGCGAACAGACACTGGAATGGTCCGCCGCACGGCATCTCAAACGGCTCGAGGGCGCGCTCGATGAGGCGATTGACAGTGCGACCTCTAAACAGTCCACCGCATCTGATGCGCAAGGTGGGTCTCCATGAGCCTGTTCGACACTTTATCCGAGACGCTCTTCGATCCACTGGAGCGGGCTCGTGAAAATGTTGATGCGCGATTGGAAATGGCCGAGATCGCGCGGATTCTATCGGTTGGAAACGGCGTGGCCCAGGTTGCCGGTTTTACCGATCTGCACGCCGATGAACTGGTGTCCTTTCCTCATGGTGTCATGGGCATAGCCTCAAGCCTGCGGCAGGACCGCATCGGCGTGATCGTGTTGGGCGATACAGACAGACTGCGTCCAGGAGACAAGGTGCGCCGCACAGGACGCGTGGTCGACGTGCCGGTCGGTGCCGCACTGCTGGGGCGCGTCGTGGACGGCTTGGGTCGGCCGATAGACGGCGACGGCCAGCTCGACACAGACGAACGCCAACCCGTCGAGCGCCCTGCCCCGCCCATCATGCACCGCGCACCGGTTGATGTCCCGCTCCAGACCGGGATCAAGGCCATCGATGCAGCAATTCCCATCGGGCGCGGTCAGCGGGAACTGATCCTGGGCGATCGTCAAACCGGCAAAACAGCCATTGCCGTTGATGCGATCCTCAACCAACGGGACACAGGCGTTGTGTCGATCTACTGCGCCATTGGTCAGCGCGCCTCGGCGGTTGCGCGCGTCATTCAAGACCTGCGCAAGGGTGGTGCCTTGGAGCGCACGATCATCGTTGTGGCGGGCGGCGACGACGCGCCCGGTCTGCAATTCGTGGCACCCTATGCGGCCACCACAATGGCGGAGTATTTCATGGCGCAGGGCCGTGATGTGCTGATCGTCTACGATGATCTGACGCGTCATGCGCGGGCCTACCGCGAACTGTCTCTGCTCCTGCGTCGCCCGCCGGGCCGCGAGGCCTATCCCGGCGACATCTTCTATATCCATTCCCGCCTTCTGGAGCGCGCGACGCACCTGCGCGAAGAACATGGCGGCGGCTCCCTCACCGCCCTTCCGGTGGTGGAGACGCAGGCGCAGAACATCTCGGCCTATATCCCGACCAACCTGATCTCGATCACCGATGGTCAGGTTTACATGTCACCAGAACTCTTCGAGAAAGGGCAATTGCCTGCAATCGACATCGGCACATCGGTCAGCCGCGTAGGCGGCAAGGTACAGCTCCCGGCATTCCGCGCTGTCGCCGGAAACCTGCGCCTGATGTATTCTCAGTTTGAGGAACTTGAAAGTTTCGCCCGCTTTGGCACACAACTGGACGATGAAACCAAAGTCAAGCTGACCCGCGGCCAGCGGGTGCGCGAGGTTTTGAAGCAACGCGAACATCAACACCTGAATGTGCCGGAACAGATCGCGGCCCTGCTGGCCGCGACAGAAGGTTTGCTCGACGACATCGCCCCTGATGACGTCGCCGCAGCTGAAGAGACCGTACAAAATGCGGTGCGGAAGTTTTCGCCGGATCTTTGCGAGCGGATTGCGGGTGGCGCCGACCTGACCCAAGACGACCGTGATGCGCTGATCGCCACGATGCGAAAAGCACTGCACGCCGAGGAGGACGAAAAAGACAATGGAGACGCTTGAAAGCCTGTCCGAAGCACTGGACACGACGAAAGACATCCAGTCGATCGTCCGAACGATGAAATCGCTTTCGGCGGTCAGCATCCAACAATACGAGCGCGCGGAAAAAGCGCTTGCCGACTATGCGCGTACGATCGATCTGGGTCTTTCAGCAGTGCTTGGCGAAAGCCGCGCCCTGGGTTTTCCGTCAGCCAACGCGCGTACCGACAAGAATGGACGAGAGGCCCTTATCGTTATCGGATCGGATCGCGGACTTTGCGGGCGCTATAACGAAGTCATCAGTCGCTTTGCCATAGATCATCTCTCCGGTCGCGATGCGGTGCTCGGAGTTCTGGGGGTGCGTGCTGCGGCCCGCCTAGATGAAGCAGGGCATCGCTCAGATGCGCTGTTCACGGTGCCGGGGTCGGTGGACGGAATCACCGGCATCGTTCAATCCGTGATCATCACGATTGACGGATGGACTGCCGGTCATGGCGTCTCGCGCGTTCGTGTCATCCATAATCGTCGTCACGGGCGCAACACCGCACAGCCGGTCATGCGCCAATTGCTTCCGATCCCCGACGATGACCTTGAACAAGCCGAACAGACCCCGTGGCCTGCGCGTGGACGTCCCATTTTTCGAATGAGGCGTGATGTATTATTGTCCTGGCTTGTCCGGGAACGTCTTTTCTTGCTGTTGTACCGCGCTTTAGCCGAAGGTCTGGCAAGCGAGCACGCCACCCGGTTGGCCGCCATGCAAAACGCTGAACGCAACATTGAAGAGCGTCGTGAAGACCTGTCAGGAGCCTTTCGGCAGAAGCGACAGGAAAGCATCACCCGAGAGCTTCTGGATGTGGTCGCCGGGTACGAAGCGGCAGCTCCTCGCGAATAACATGATCGATCTTCTTGGATCACCCCGCCGCAAGCAGCTTGGCGGCATCACGCGCCAGAATGGCCTCCTCGTCGGTGGGGATCATCAAAAGGGGTGCCGCGCTTTTTTCGTCCGAAATCACCGTCTCGCTCTGCGCGTTTGCTGACGCGTTGAACGTGATGCCCAGCCAGCCAAGTTCTGCCGCAAGTCTTTCCCGGATCGCGGGCGCATGGGTGCCCATGCCGCCCGTCAAAACGATACCATCGACGCCGCCCAGTGCCGCGGCAAGAGAACCAAACGCACGCCCGCAACGATAGATGAACAGGTCCACCGCTTCGCGCGCGTGGCCCGTTCCGGCGGCAAGAAGGTCACCCATCTCACCGCTTAGACCGGACACGCCCAGAAGACCGCTTTGTTCATAAAGCATCTCCCGCACGTCAGCGGGATCATAGCCAAGATCCATGATCAAGTGCAGAACCACCCCGGGATCGAGCGCGCCGCAGCGTTGCCCCATCGGCAGCCCATCAAGCGCCGTCAGCCCCATTGTCGTCGCGACGCTTTGGCCCTGCTCAAGCGCACACATGCTGACCCCGTGGCCAAGATGCGCAACGATCACGCGGCCTTGGGCAAGGTCTGGAAAATCCGTCGCCAGTTTGGCGGCGATATATTCGTAGGACAGCCCATGAAAACCATAGCGCAGGATGCCGGCATCTGTCAGATGCCGCGGCAGAGCAAAAATCTGCGCCAGACGCGGTTGCGTGCGGTGAAACGCCGTATCGAAACAGCCGATCTGCGGCACGTCAGGATAATGCTCGCGCAGCCAGCGCATCGGGCGCAGGTTATGGGGCTGATGACTCGGGGCCAATGGGGACAGCCTCTCAAGCTGCGCCAGAACCGCGTCATCCAACACGACAGGGTCGGCAAAATCCTGTCCACCGTGTACGATCCGATGGGAAAAGGCTGCGCTCAGCGCAGCCTTGTGCGAGACCTGTGATTGCGAGCATTCCAGTTCTGTTTCCCTTGCGGTCCCCGTCTTGAAATCGCGCGTCTCGGCGATCATTCTGTCCGGCAGTCCACGGATGCTGTAGGCATACAGAGGCACTTGCGTCTCCCCTGACATCTCGAACAGCCCGCATCGCAAGCTGGACGATCCAACATTCAGCGTGACGATATACTTGCCGCTCATGATGGCGTACCCGTCTGGTTGGCGGCGACGATACTCAGCAGCGCGGCAGACGCGCGCCGCTCGGACGCGGTGTCGGCCCGGCTTGTCAATGCAATGGGCACAGTTCCTCCCATGACAATGCCTGCCGCCTCGGCATTGGCCAGATAATCCAAATTCTTGGCCAGAATATTGCCCGAAACCAGATCCGGCACGATCAGCACGTCAGCTTGCCCCGCAACCTTGGATTTTATCCCCTTGATCCGGGCGGCACGTGGCGACACGGCAAGGTCCATCGCCAATGGCCCGTCGATATCGGCGCCCTTGATCGTGCCGCGATCCGCCATCTTGCAAATCGCCGCAGCAAAAACGGTAGATTCGATTCCCTCGTCAATGTTCTCTGTCGCCGAAAGCAGCGCGACCTTGGGCCGGTCGATCCCAAGCGCATGGGTCAGATCAATGGCGTTGCACACGATATCGCGCAGGCACTTCAGATCAGGGCGGACATTCAGCGCGGCGTCCGAGACAAAAAGCAGCCGATCATAGTCTGGCACGTCGATCACGAACACATGACTCATCCTGCGCGAGGTCCGCAGGGCTTTTTCCGTGACGATGGCGTGCATCAGCGTATTGGTATGTAACGCGCCCTTCATCAGGCCCCGCACCTGCCCCGAAACCGCCATCGCCACCGCCTTTTGCGCAGCTTCCTCGGGCGTTGATGCCCCAACGATCTCAAACGTGTCGACAGACAGGCGCTCCTGCTTGGCGACGGCGCAAATCTGCTCTTTCGGCCCGACAAGAACCGGCGCGATCAGATTTGCCTGCGTACTTTCCAATGCGCCTCGGAGACTGGGAGCATCCACCGGCCACACCACCGCGACTTGCACGTTTTCAAGCCTTGCGGCCACTTCTTCGAGCCGCGCAAAGCGATCAGGCGGTGCGTCCTTGTCAGTCATAATGCGACTTTCCTTTTGCTGGGTCCCTTCGAAAAGCGTCATCGCTGAAAGACGTAACTGCCCGGAGCGTCTTCAAGGGCCTTATAGCGGCCTGTGCGTGCGCCAAGCTTGGGCGGATCACTCTGCCCGCTCGAATGCTCATCCAACCAGGTGACGAGTTCCGGCCACCACGAGCCATCATGCTTCTCGACGGCTGCCTTCCAGGCGTCAGGGGATTGATAGGGTTCGTCCTTGCCTGTCGTGTGGACACGGTAGGTGCGCCCCTCATGCCCCGGCTCGCTGACGATGCCTGCGTTATGCCCACCACTTGTCAGCACAAAGGTGATGTCCGTATCAGCCATCAGATGCAACTTGTAGACAGAGTGCCAGGGGGCCACGTGATCAGACGTGGTCGAGACGCAGAACACAGGGACGTCAATATCGCTAATCGCAACCGGTTTGCCACCAATCCGGTACTGCCCCTCGGCCAGTTCGTTGTTCAGAAAAATGTGTCGCAGGTATTCGCTGTGCATCTTGTAGGGCATGCGTGTGGCATCGGCGTTCCATGCCATCAGATCGAACATCTCCTGCCTGCGACCCATCAGATATTCATGCACGTAGCGTGACCAGATCAGATCAACAGATCGCAACAGCTGAAACGCCCCGGCCATCTGCTTGGTATCAAGATAGCCCTGATCCCACATCATGTTCTCAAGAAACGAGACCTCGCTTTCGCTGATGAAAAGCTGCAATTCACCGGGTTCCTCGAAGTCTGTCTGTGTGGCCAGAAAGGTCAGTGTCGCCAGCCGATCATCGCCATCCCGCGCCATCTGCGCGGCCTTGGCCGCCAGAAGTGTGCCACCCAGACAATACCCGAACGCGTGTATCTTTTGCTTGGGCACAATCGCACTGACCGCGTCCAACGCTTGCGCAACCGCATCCAGGTAATCGGCCATGCCCATGTCGCGGTCCTCGGCGGTGGGGTTGCGCCATGACGCGATAAAGACCGTGTGGCCCTGAGCGACAAGGTAGCGGACCAGCGAGTTCTCGGGGCTGAGATCAAGGATGTAGTACTTCATGATCCAGGCCGGAATGATCAGGATCGGTTCGGCCTTCACAGTCTGGGTTGTCGGCGCATATTGGATCAGTTCCAAAAGGCGGTTGCGGAACACGACCTTGCCCGGCGTAACCGCCACATCGCGCCCGGGAACATAATCCTCTGTCCCAACCGGCAGCTTGCCGGATACCGCGCGCTCCCAGTCTTGGAGAAAGTTCTGCCAGCCCTTCAACAGATTGGCCCCGCCCTGCTGCACTGTCTCTGCCGTGACTTCGGGGTTTGTCGCGATGAAGTTGGAGGGTGACATCAAATCCAGCATCTGACGGGCCATGAATGACACGACCTGTTCTTCGCGGTCCGACACACCGTCGATATCGCGCGCGGCATTGTACCACCATTGCTGGGTGAGCAGGAAATTCTGATAGATCAGGTTGTAGGGCCAGCGTTGCCAGCTTTCGTCATCAAAGCGGCGATCATGGGCCAGTGGTTCGATACAGGCATCACAATTGGGGTTGCGCGCGGCGGTGCCAGCATAGACCGCCAGTCGGGCGGCCTTGCGCGCCGCTTTCTCGACAAGCTGCGTCTGTTTGCCGGGCGCGCCCATCAGATGCACGGCCCACGTGAAGAACGTCGATGCCAATCCATAAGGCGACACGCCCAGGGTAAATCGCGCCAGATGGGCCTGCGCAGCCTGATCCATGCTCTTGGTGCTGTAGCGGTCCGGTGCCTCAAACGGCCTGGTTCTATGGAATTCTGGCGGTTCAGCGTCCAGCCCTGCCTGATCTTCACCATTTGGAACAGGTTTCTGATCCGAATTGTCCTCCACCGCTTTTAACGGCGCCGGTTTTGACTCGTCGCTTTGGTTTTTGGTCTTCGTCGTTGCCATGTTTTATCCTTTCCTGCTCTGCTTTTGGTCGCGGGTCAGCCCATGCGCATGCCGCCATTGACGGCCAGCGTCGTGCCGGTGATGAACGCCGCCTCTTGCGAGGCCAGAAACTGCACGCAGCGCCCGACTTCATCCGGTTCGGCAAGCCGCGACAAAGGCACCATTTTCAGGATTTTCTCCATGATCTCGTCAGGCACGGATTCGACCATGGCGGTATCGGCATATCCCGGCGCAATTGCATTGACGGTGATGCCCCTGCCCGCACTCTCGCGCGCCAGTGCGCGTGTGAAGCCTTCGACACCCGCCTTTGCTGCGCAATAATTGGTCTGTCCAGCTTGCCCGCGCGCGGCGTTTACGGAAGAGATGTTAATGATCCGGCCAAAGCCACGATCGCGCATCCCGCCAATGACCTGACGTGTCATGTTAAACATCGATCCCAGATCGACGCTGATGACAGCATCCCACGCTGCACGGTCCATCTTGTGAAACATCCCGTCGCGGTTCACGCCGGCATTGTTGACCAGAACGTCAATTGGGCCAATTTCTGCCTCGACACGGGCCACCCCATCGGCACAGGCATCATAATCGCCGACATCCCATTCAAACGCCGGAATACCCGTCTCATTTGTGAACGCCTTGGCAGTGTCACCACCGCCCAGATGCGCGGCGGCCACGATATAATCCGCATCAGCCAGCGCCCTGATCGCAGCGGCGCCAAGTCCCTGAATGCCGCCGGTAACAAGTGCAGTTCGCGTCGAATTGTTCATGATGGTCTCCTGTAAGAAAGGGTGCGTGAAACGAGATCAGGCTTCACGCTCGATCAGCAGGGCGATCCCCTGCCCGCCTCCGATGCACAGCGTCACAAGACCGCGTTCGATGTCGTCGCGTTTCATCGCATGCAGCAATCTGGCCGTCAGGATGGCACCGGTGGCCCCGATCGGGTGGCCATGCGCAATGGCACCGCCTTCGACATTCGTGATGTCTTCGGAAAGGCCTAATTTGTTGACCAAGGCAATGGCGATTGCGGCGAAGGCTTCGTTGATCTCGGCCCGGTCGATATCGCCGATATCCCAACCTGCGCGCGCAAGCGCCTGACCAACGGCAGTCACCGGCCCAAGCCCGAACATGCCGGGTTCAACCGCGCCGACGCCGGTCGACACCAGCCGCGCGGCAACCTCCAGCCCGTGCTGATCGGCGAATTTTCGTGAAGCCACGATCATCGCCGATGCTGCAGAGTTCAACCCCGGCGCGTTGCCCGCAGTGATCGTACCCCCATCGCGAAAGGCCGCAGACAGTTTGCCAAGGCCTTCGGCGGTGGCGTCCGGGCGGTTGGTTTCGTCCTCGGCGAACTCGGTTTCGCCCTTGCGGCCCTTGACCGTCACCGGCACGATCTCGTCAGCGAACAGACCATCTGCCTGCGCTTTTGAAAACCGTTGTTGCGACCGCGCCGCCCACGCATCCTGCGCGTCACGCGAAATCTGTAATTCCTCAACCAGATCTTCAGTATGCCAACCAGAATGTTTGCCCGAGAAAGCGTCGTTCAGGCCATCATGCAGCGTGGCATCGTCAAGGGTGCCGGGCCCCATCCGGTAGCCCCATCGGGCACGGTCCAGCAGATAGGGACTTTGGTCCATGTTCTCCATGCCACCTGCAATCACGCAATCGGCCTCGCCCAGACGCACAAGGCGTGCAGCAGCGGCAATAGCCTCGGCCCCCGATCCGCAGACCCGGTTGACCGTCATGGCAGGGACACTTTCCGGCAGCCCACCGTTCAGAGCAGCCTGCCGGGCCGTGTTCATGCCCGCACCGGCCTGAACCACATGACCAAAGATGGCCGCATCAACCCTCTCGGCAGGCAACCCGCTTCGGTTCAACACCGCCTCAACAACAGTTGCGCCAAGGGCTGTCGCCGGTGTCGATTTCAAGGTGCCGCCGAACTTGCCAATGGGCGTTCGAACGGCATTGCAAAGAACTGTCTCAGACATCGGTGTCTCTCTTCCTCAGGTTTCGGGATAATCGGATTGGTCGGCATCCGCTGCTGTCGGCTTGCCGCTTTTAGCCTCCCAGCCGGGATCCCTCCGTTTGATCCGGCGTGAGATTGCGTAGGCAACAGGCCATGTCAGCAAGAGCCCCACCCCGACCGCAATTGCGATCGGTTGCCAACTGTAAAGTCCAAAGCTCAGAACCCCGATCACCAAGCCGCCCACCAAGATGGAACCTGTTACCAAGGTCAAAAAAATACTTAGGCGATCCATGACATCCTCTCTTCCACCTCATTGGATACGGATCACAAAATTGTCGAAGTTGAGGGGCCGGGCATTAACGCACGTTAAGGAAAGTCAGGTTCTCGTATGACTGAATGACGCCAACGGCTTCAATTTCCGGTAGGTGGCGAATGTCTATCTTTAACAATAATATCCTGCGAAGGCTGAGCGGCCAAATCGCTCTGGATGTTCAGAGATACATTGGCACCTGTTTCATGGGCCCGGGCATAGAATCAGACGAACGATCCCGCGCCTTGCTCTCGGACGCTCATCGCGCGGTGCAGGTGTCCTCTGGCAGTGCTGCAAAACTGCGCGCAGAGGCAAGACAATGACGTCCTTTGCCTTTGTCGTCCGTGAGGCCATCCTGGAGTCAACGTCCAACCAAGGGCGGTATGAATATCGGATCTGGCCGCGCCGGATACCGCCGATTGTTCCGACGCTACAGCGCGACTGGACGCTGGATGAGGCCGAAACACGTACCGATATTTATCTGCTGAACTCCAACAGCCCCAACGCCTTGGTCAAATTGCGCGACGGACGTCGGCTGGAAATCAAACGTCGAAGGCCAAATCACGGAAACCTGCAGCATTGGTGGGTGGCCCTGTCCGAGGAGTTTCCACTGCCGCCATCTGCACTCAGGCATTTGGCCACAGCGCTTCTCATCCCGGGCCTGCCACCACAGACTGGCTGCCTGTCGCCCGCACATCTTTTGGCGGCGCTGTCACGGTTTGATGACGGTTTTGAAACACTGACCGTGCGCAAATCCCGCCTGTCGTTCCGACAAAAAAGCTGTCGGGCCGAAATCACACGAGTTGCGTGGGCAAACCGAACCGGCCTCACACTCGCGTTGGAAGATACTGACCCCGGTCATGCGGAACGCGCCGTCAAGGCGCTTGAGCTTGGCCATTGGCCGAACAGATCTTACGGCGACGTGTTGCGCACCCGGCCACTGTTGATCCCGAAACCAACCACATGACTCTTGAAACTAAAAAGGAGAACATCATGACCCGACTGAAAGACCGCACCTGTATCGTAACCGGCGGCGCCAATGGCATTGGCAAGGCCACTTGCGTGCGACTGGCCAAAGAAGGCGCGAAAGTTGCCGTAACCGATCTCGCCGATGATGACGGAGCCCGCCTGCGCGATGAAATCATGCAGGAAGGCGGCACCGCCGAGTATTGGCATCTGGATGTGACCGATGAAGATGCAGTGCACCGCGTCTTCGATGAAGTGGCTGAGAAGTTCGGGCAGATCGACGTTATTGTAAACAACGCAGGCATCTCTGGCGCGGACAAGCCGACCCACGAGATCAGTGCCGAAGAATGGCGCCAGGTCATGGATGTCAATGTGAACGGCGTGTTCTACTGCACCAAGGCCGCGATCCCGCATCTGCGCAAAGCGGGCGGCGGCAGCATCATCAACCTGTCCTCGATCTATGGGATCATCGGCGCGCCGGACATCCCGCCCTACCACGCGTCCAAAGGTGCCGTGCGCGAGATGAGCAAGACCGATGCGGTCCTCTACGCCAAGGAAGGCATTCGCGTGAACTCGGTACATCCGGGCTTCATCTGGACACCTCTGGTCGAGGCAATGGCCGAAGCCTCTGACGTGGGCAAAGACGCTTTTCGTGCGCAACTGGACGAGTTGCACCCCGTGGGCCACGTGGGCGAACCAGAGGATATCGCAGCTGGCATCGCCTATCTCGCCTCTGACGACGCCAAATTCGTAACCGGCTCAGAACTGGTGATCGACGGCGGATATACGGCGCAGTGATCGGTTTGGGAGTTGTCGGTTCATCTGATCCTAGACACTGCCCGAAGGATCAAGAGGCCGACAAATAACTTCCGTCCAAAGCTCATCAGGTTGGCGCTTCAGGTCGAGATTGCGGTGCTTGCGGCGTCGGCCTGTAGCGTGCCGCGCAGGCGAGACAGGAACGAAAGTAAAGACGTGAGTGAAAAGGACACCCTGAACGCCTATCGCGCCAAGCGCGATTTCGACCGAAACCCGGAACCTGAGGGAGACATGAGCATGACCGAAGGAGCCCCGCGTTTTGTCATCCAGAAACACGACGCATCAAGCCTGCATTACGATTTCCGCATTGAGGTGGATGGCGTTCTAAAGTCCTGGGCCGTGCCAAAAGGGCCATCTACCGACCCGCGCGAAAAGCGTCTTGCCCTGCCAACAGAAGATCATCCTGTGGACTATGCGGATTTCGAAGGTGTGATCCCCGAAGACGAATATGGCGGCGGTACGGTTCTGGTTTGGGACACCGGTACATATGACAACATCACGGAAAAAGAGGGCGGGGTTCAGCCCATGTCGGACGCCCTTGCCGCCGGACACGCGTTGATCCGTCTGAACGGTCAAAAGCTGAAGGGTGGCTATGCGCTTCAGCAGGTCGCCAGCGGCGATGACGCGCGCTGGCTTTTGATCAAGATGGATGATGAAGACGCCGATGCCCGCCGCAATCCTGTCTCGACTGAACCCTGTTCAGTGCTAAGCGGTCGCGATCTGGATCAGATTGTACAAGAGGAGACCGACACGTGACGACCGATCTCGACACCCTGTAGGACGACTGCCGCTCTCAGCTCAAGAGCGCACCGCATCCCGAATGGTGCGCGCCGATGCTCGCAACCCTGACCGATGATCATTTCTCTGACCCCGACTGGGTCTTTGAGCGTAAGCTCGACGGAGAACGCGCGCTGGTCTTTCGCGATGGCAACCGGGTCCGGCTCTTGACCCGAAACCAGAAGGCCCTCAACGACACATACCCCGAACTGGCCGAAACCATGGAACAACAAGCGCCCACCGATTTCGTGGCCGACGGTGAAATTGTCGCCTTCGACGACGGCGTGTCGAGCTTTTCCAGGTTGCAAGCGCGGATGCAGATCAAGGATGCCGAACAGGCGCGGCAAAGCCCGGTGTCAGTCTACTACTACCTTTTTGATTTGATGCATCTTGATGGCCATGACCTGTCCGCCCTCACCCTGCGCGACCGCAAGGCCCTGTTGAAACGCGTCTTCAGCTTCAGCGATCCCCTGCGGTTCACGCCGCACCGCGACACCAACGGCGAGGCATATCTGAAAGACGCCTGTAAAAAGGGCTGGGAAGGTCTGATCGCGAAACGCGCCGACGCCCCCTACCGACACGCGCGCTCTCGCGATTGGCTGAAGTTCAAATGCGTGCAGGGACAAGAGCTTGTGATCGGTGGTTTTACGCAGCCAAAAGGCGAAAGGGTTGGCTTTGGCGCGCTTCTGGTCGGATATTACGAGAACGGCGCGCTGCGGTATGCGGGCAAGGTCGGAACGGGATTTGATGATGATTTCTTGCGCGATTTTCGCCAAACGCTGGACGAGATCGCGCAAAAGACATCGCCCTTCGCGGACGAGATCGACGCGACAGACGCCACCTTTGTCAGACCCGAACTTGTCGGCGAAATCGGGTTCACCGAATGGACAAACGCCGGAAAGTTGCGGCATCCGCGATTTCTGGGGCTTCGCGATGACAAACCGGCGGCCGACGTGACCCGCGAAACGGCCGATGCGACATGACCGGATCGACGGTCAACCTGGACGGTCAGACCATCGAGATTTCCAACCGCGACAAGGTGCTGTTTCCGGACGCAGGCGTGACCAAAGGCGATCTGATCGACTATTATGCCAGGATTGCCCCCGACGTCCTGCCCCATTATCGCGGACGTGCCCTGACGATGCACCGCTTCCCCGACGGTATCGCAAAGGACGGGTTTTACCAGAAAGCTATTCCGGACTATTTTCCCGACTGGATCGACCGCATTACGTTGTCTAAGGAAAGCGGGGAGATCACCCAGGTGGTGGCCGACACCGCCGCCACGCTTGTGTATCTGGCCAATCAGGGCTGTATCACGCCGCATCTTGCGCTTGCTCGAACACAGACGCCAGATCACCCTGATCGCCTTGTCTTTGACCTTGATCCATCGGACGATGATTTCAGCAAGGTTCAGTCCGTCGCAAAATGCCTGCGTGCGCAGTTGCAAACGCGCGATCTGCCCGCTTTTGTCCAGACCACAGGATCACGCGGATTGCATATTCTGATCCCGCTTGATGCAACGGTCGGGTTCGATGGTGTTCGCAAAGCGGCCCACGCGATAGCTGAGGCCTTGGTCGCAGACCTGCCAGAAATCGCTACGCTTGAGCACCGCAAGTCAAAGCGGGGCACAAGGGTTTTTATCGACACGTTGCGCAATGCATATGGCCAGACATCCGTGGCGCCCTATGCCGTGCGCGCGCGGCCCGGCGCACCGATTGCGACGCCTGTGACATGGAAAGAAGCGTTGGCTGCGGGTCTTTCACCCCGCAAATACACGATCCGCAACATCTTTCGCAGGCTTGGTCAGACCGATGATCCCTGGGCCGGGCTGGCCGACGCCACGGTTCCTGCAAGCCGCCTTAACTAGGAATTGGCGCGTGAGATGGCACGCCGAAAAAGCACCAACGACAGTCCGAAAAACGCGGCCCCCAAGGCCGAGATCAACGCAAATTCGGGCCAGACGATGTCAAACCCCGCACCGCGATAGACCACCGCTTCGGAAAAGCTCAGGTAGTGGCGCGACGGCAGAAACCAGGTGATATACTGAAGCCATTGCGGCTGGCTGTCCACCGGGCTCATCCCCCCGGACAGGATCATCATCGGCATGATCGTAATGATCATCAGCAAGGCAAACTGCGCCATCGACTGCGCCGCCGTACCTAAAAATACACCCACTGCCGCCGCCGAAAAGAGATAGACAAACGTACCAGCCAGAAACAGCGGCACCGACCCGGCCACCGGCACATTCAGCGCGCCCTGCACGATGAAGATCAGCGACGCGGTGAACGCGACAAAGACGATCGCCGAATTGGCCAGCACCTTCGACATCGCAATCTCGAACGGCGTGACCGGCTTCACCAGAAGATGGCTGATCGTGCCGTGTTCGCGCTCACGGATCAGGGCCGCACCTGTCAGGATCACGGTCAGGGTCGTCAGCCAGTTCAACAGGGCCGAGATCGCCTCGAACCAGGTACTATCGCCGTTGGGGTTGAACGCACGCCGCAGCACGAGTGCGACGCTGACAGATGATGCGGCATCAGCCCCGGCGAATTCCCGTGCCTCGCGCATTAAAATCGACCGGATGTAATTCGCGCCGACGGTCGCCTGCGACACATCGGTCGCATCCACGTTCAACTGGATCGAAACCGCTTGGCCCCGGCGCAAATCAGCCGCCATGTTGCGTGGAAGAACCACGACAAATGTATAGAGGTCCGCATCCATCACGCGTTCAATCTCGCCAGCACCGATCATCGCGGGGGTCTGGAACCACGGATCGTACAGCGCCTCGCGCATGCCCCGGGACAGCGGCGAGCGGTCGTTGTCGACAAAGGCAACCGCCGCGTTGTTCACGGCCTCACCCGCCGATTGCGCCTGAAAATAGATGCCCGGCCCGAAGGCATAGACCACCAACACCAGCAAGAGCCAATCCCGCAGAACACTGCGCAATTCCTTGCGGCCAAGCCAAAAGACATTTCCCAGAACGCGCCACATCGCTAAGGTGCCTGTTTCTTCAAAAGCAGAAGAGCGGGCAAGAGAAACACGGGGACAAAGAGCGCAATCCAGGCAATATCGGGCGCCAGTTCGTCTATTCCCAACCCCTTGGTAAAAGCGCCCACACTCATGTGCATATAGTAATGCGTGGGCCATGCCGTGCCGATCAACCGCGCGCCGCCTTCCAGCGTTGCCACCGGCTGCATCAGACCCGAAAAGACGACCGTCGGCATCATCGAGATGACCATCGTCGCAAAAACTGCGGCCACTTGAGTGCGCGTAAACACAGATACCAGCAGTCCATAGCTCGTCGACGCCATCACATAAACCAGAGCACCCGCCACCAGTACCACAAAACTGCCCTTCAGCGGAACACCGAAAAGAAACACGGCCATGCCGGTCATAATCATGAAATTGATCAGACCGATGGCCAAGTAAGGCAGTTGCTTGCCGATCATGAATTCAAAGCGGCGGGTCGGCGTCACGTGAAAGTTGGTGATCGTGCCGATCTCGCGCTCGCGGGCCACACTGATCGCCATCAGGATTGCGGGAAACATCATCAAAAGCATCGCAGGCACGGCTGGCGCGATGGCAAAGATGCTGTCCACCGTCGGATTATACCGAAACCGGGTCAGCACAGTCAGCCCCTCAACACTCGGCGTTGCCACAGCCTGCGCGTTGGCCCGCTCGACAAGATAACTTGCGTCACCACCCTGCACATAGCCCTCGATGGTCGAGGCGCGTTGTGTGTTGGCCCCATCGATCCAAGCAGAAACCTCGGCCCCCTGCCCGTCGCGCAGCGCGCGCCCGAAGTTCTGTGGAATCTCAAGCGCCAGCGTTGCATCGCCTGCCCGCAGCAGATCAACCAATGCCTCGCGGCTTTGCACGGATGGCATTTCCTCGAAGTATCGCGATCCGGCAAAGGTTTGCAGATAGGTTCGGCTTTCCGGCGACTGGTCCTGATCGAAGGCAACAAACGCCATATCCTCCACATCCATCGAAATGCCGAAGGTGAACAGAAACATCAGAATGATGCTGCCCCCGAACGCAAAGGTCAGCCGGATCGGATCGCGCATCACTTCAAAGGTTTCGCGGCGTGTATAGGCCAGAAGACGACGCAAGCCCGCCCAACGGTGTTTGCCCTTCGCATCAGCTCGGGTTTCGTTCGATGTCAGACTTTCGCCGCCTCCATCGTCCCGCATATCGCTGTCAGCCGCTTCGATATGCGCGATGAAGGCGGCCTCAAGATCTCCTTCACCCTTTTCCTTGGCAATTTTCGCAGGCGCGCCCACGTCCAGCACCCGCCCCTCGTGCATCAATGATATCCGGTCGCAAAGCTCTGCTTCGTTCATGAAATGCGTGGACACGAAGATCGTCACACCGTCCTTGCGCGACAGATCGGAAAGGATCTGCCAGAACACGTCGCGCCCGGCCGGATCAACGCCGGATGTCGGTTCGTCCAGAATCAAAAGCTCTGGCGCATGGATCATCGCGGCAGCCAGCGACAACCGCTGTTGCAGGCCAAGCGGCAAGGCCTCCGCCTTGTCATCTGCATGATCCGCCAACGCGAACTGATCCAGAAGCTCCGCAATGCGTCCCTCGATTGCGTCAGTAGGCAACCGAAACAACCGCGCATGAAGCCAGAGGTTTTCGCGCAAGGTGAATTGCCCATAAAGCGAAAACGATTGCGACATGTAGCCGACGCGCCGCCTAGTCTCGATGTCGCTGGCATCCACGGGCTGCCCGAACAAGGAAACCTGTCCCTCGGAGGCGGGCAGCAACCCCGTCAGCATCTTCATCGTGGTTGTCTTGCCCGACCCGTTGGAGCCGATAAAGCCAAAAATCTCTCCCTGCAGGATGTCGAAGCTGACCTGATCCACGGCCGTGAAATCCCCGAACCGGCGCGTCAGATCCTTCGCCTCGATCGCAGTCTTGCGATTATCATCCTCAAGCGGTGGGATATTTAGATCAATCGATTTTCCGCGGCGCTCTTTTGATTGCAACGCGATAAAGGCATCTTCAAGCGTTTCGGCATCGGTTTCTTCGCACAGGTCCTCCGCGCTGCCGCTGCCAATAATCCGGCCCGCGTCCATCGCGTGCAAAACGTCGAAATCCTCGGCCTCCTCCATATATGCGGTCGAGACCAACACGCTCATGTCCGGGCGGGCCTCACGGATGTCAGCGATCAGCCCCCAGAACTGGCGGCGCGACAGCGGATCGACCCCGGTTGTGGGCTCGTCCAGGATCAGCAGATCGGGGTCATGGATCAGCGCACAGCACAGCCCCAGCTTTTGCTTCATCCCTCCCGAGAGCTTGCCCACGGGGCGGTCGGGAAACGGATTCAGCCGGGTGGCTTTAAGCAGCTGCTCGATCCGCCTTGCGCGTTCATCGGCATCCTGGCCAAACAGGCGACCGAAAAAATCAAGGTTCTCGCGCACACTGAGCGACATATAGAGGTTTTTGCCCAATCCCTGTGGCATGTACGCGATGCGCGGGAACACGGCGTTGCGATGGCGCGCCTTGTGCATCGGGCCACCCAGCACTTCGATTTCGCCGTCCTGCATCTTGCGCGCGCCCGCGATCAGGCCCATCAGCGTTGATTTTCCGACCCCGTCCGGCCCAAAGAGCCCGGTGATCGTTCCGCGATCCAGCGAGAGCGAGACATCTTGAAGGGCTTGAACCTCGCCATAGGCGTGGCTGACCGACCGAACCATGACAGCCGCGCTTTCGCGTGCGTCCTCCGGCATTAGTTTTCGCCGCCAAGCGGCGGGGCATCACTGAGCGCCAGATCGGCCGCCCAGGGCACATCCTCGGAACCTGCCAGCCGAATATGGCCCGTTCCGCGCATGCCCGTTTTCACATAGTCGATATTGCGTTCGATCAGGTCCTGCGGCACGCGCAACCGCACTCGAAACATAAGATCACTGCGCACATCGCGCGTTTCGACATGTTCCGGCGTGAACTGCGCATCGGGCGACACAAAGCTGACCTTTGCCGGAATCACCAGATCGGTGCCATCTATGGCGATGCGTGCTTCGGCCCCAAGTGCCACCCTCGCGGTTTCGGCCGTCGACAGGAACACTTCCATATAAACGCGCGACAGGTCGACAAGCGTCAACACCCGTGCGCCACTGCCGACAACTTCTCCCGGTTCGGCCAGCCGATACAATACGCGTCCGCGCACAGGGGCAATGATCGTGGCGTCGTCAATCGTGCTGGTGATTTCCCTGACCTGCGCTTCGGCAGCATCCGCTTTTCGTTCGGCGGCGGTCTGACTGGCTTCGGCTGCCGCCAGTGCGGCACGCGCCACATTCCGGATCGACAGGCGGCGGTCAACTTCTTCCTGTGTGCCAAATCCACGATCAAGCAGGGTAGAGGCGCGCTCAAGTTCCTTTTGCGCAAAAGTCAGATCCGCCTCCCGTTGCTCGATCATCGCACCAGCTTCGCGTGTTTCCGAATGCGCGCTCGCCACATCTGCCTGTGCGCTGGCAAGTTGTGCCTCAAGCCGGTCGGTGTCTATTTGAGCCAGCACATCGCCGCGCTCGACCAGATCGCCGTCCATCACCATTACCTCGACAACGCGACCGGTGATTTGCGTCGCGACATCCACCAGATCTGCCTCGACACGCCCGTTGCCTTCGGCAAAATCGGGCGGGCCATTGTCCTGGTTCATCTGCCACCAGACAAATGCCGCAACACCCACCAACGCAAGTGCGACACCGGCAATCCAGACAAATGCTTTCTTTTTTCCCGACATGGCTGCTTCACCTCCCCATGTCACATGCGCCTTGGCTTTTGCATGGCAGATGTTGCGCTACAAATCGACGATGGGCCGGCGTCAGAAGGTGATCATGGCGAACGGTGCGAACATTTGAACACGGCATGTTCTAGTTGCTCCAGTCGTGGACGTGCACGTCCTTGCCCGAATGCCCTTTCAGGATGTCCACGGCCAGTTTCTCCTTTTCCTTGTCTGCGACACGCACCCAAAGCAGGATGCCGCCCGCAGCAATCTGATCTGCATAATAGTCCTTATGATGTTTGCCGACACGCCGCGCCAGAAGCGTACCGATCACTGCGGCGGGCAGACCAACGACCGCGACCGCCGCAACAGTTGCGGCAGCAGTCGCACCGGCAGCCGCCATCGCAGCCATTGCAATATAGGATGGAATGAAGAAAGCACCGCCTGCGATCGCGCCTTCCAACTCGCCCATCGCCTCTTCCGAAACGAAGGCCGCGCGCGGGACGCGGGGATCATCCTCCAGGACTTCGGCGGGTAGATAAGCGCTGCCGAGCTTTTCGACCAACGCTTCTTTGCTGCCCAGAACGCTCAGGTCGTAACGGCTGAAACCAACCATACGCAAATCATAAAAAGCCTTCTGAAAAGACTCAAAGCTATCAAATACACCAACAGCTTCCGGGACTTCGATGACTGTCGTATTCTTCATTTCTTCTGCACTTGGGGCTGTCATTTGAGTTCTCCTGGAAATCACAAGTGGTCCAGAGTTCTGCATACCTTGCGAGTAAAGAAAGAGCTTTGACCTGTGTTAACCACGGCAAATCTTCGACCGACGCGCCATCCACTGATCCAAAACCCCGCGTCAACGGAAAAGACCGGCCGTTGTCCAACTGACCGAACGGCGACATCGCGAAGACCTTGATGCGTGTTAATGCGTCACTCTGCGGACCATGCAGAATATTCCTTGGCTCGTCACTCTGGTTCGACCCCAGTAGTCCAGAGAACGGGTGAAAGTTTATTGTTGTAGAGGAGAACGCACATGGCAACGGCCGCAAAACAGACCAAATCGAACTCTCATCCTGAAGTTTCCGAATACGAAGACGAAATCCGGTCCGAAATGGCGGAGATCCGCAAAGATATCACTGCGCTAACCAAGTCGTTAAGCGGCTATGGCAAAGCGCGCGCAAGCAAATTGGAGGACCGTGCCTTTGATGTCTCCGATGAAATGTTGGCGGAATCACGGCGAGCCCTGAAAAAGCTCGGCAAGCAGGTCTCAAGCCTAGAAAAGGACATGGAAGTCAAAGTGCGTGAACACCCTCTCCAGTGGTTCTTGGGAGCACTTGGAGTGGGGTTGGTGCTGGCCATGATCATGCGCCGGGACACCTGAGCGGCGCCATGCCAGATACATCGCAGGCGAGCCGCTTGAGTGGCATTTCTGAGCGGCTGGGCGAGTTCGCGGGCAACTCGGCGTTTCTGGTCGTTGTCGCAATTCTGGGTCTGACGTCTTGGATTGTCCTGATTGCCGGATTGGTGATGCTCTTTTCGCTATATGTCGGCATCGCCGCAGCGCTCCTCATCGTGGCGCTGCTGGTGGCGGTCGGTGCACTCACCATAATCCTGGTCTTGCGATCACGACTGCGTCGTCAACGCCTGCGCGCCCAAGCTCGCCAGTCAACAGGGCACAAAACCCTGGAAGCCGCTGTTCTGGCGACTTTACCGGATCTCGTGGAGGACCGGCCAGGCACCCTACTTGTCGCTTCAGGTCTGGCAATTGGCGCGATGATTGTTGCCTCGCTCAAGCGGGGCAAAGAAACGTGAAACAATCGGTTTATCTCGTAGCAATGCAGTATGCTCCCCACCTCTCATGCTGACCTTGGACCGCAGTCTGATCCGGACTTGGTTGGGATATGCCGATCACGGATCAACACGGGAGATACCCTCGTCCTCAATGTTTCCCCGCCGTCCAAGCCATCGGGCCAAAACACCACACAAAAGCGCCCAAGATGCACCGAGAATCCACCCGGCCAATACATCTGTTGGCCAGTGAAGGCCTAGATAGATGCGGCTGATCCCGACTGCGATGACAACAATGATGGCCAACGAAATGACATATCCTTGCGCCACTTTGGAGTCTAACGTCCGTGCCAACAGGACCCCCAGCGTCAGATAGACAATGGCTGCCATCATAGAGTGGCCACTGGGAAAACTCGCAGTATATACGGCCGCTTCGTGTGAGACGATATCCGGTCGCGGGCGATCAAAAAATGACTTCAGCGTCTGACTGAAGGCGATTCCCGTGGTAACTGAAAGCAGGAGAAACCCGGCTGAACGGCGCTGATCGGACAGCCACAGAAACCCTGCACTTGCCAAAACCAAGAAGGTCAGCACACCAAATCCGCCCAGAGCGGAAACATCACGCCCAAGCTCTTCAATCCAAACCGCCCCCAATGGATCGGATAAATCTGCCGGGTCGCGCAACATCAAGACGACATATCTATCGAATGCGTGTGTTTCACCTTCGAAAACACTGTCAGCAAGCTGGATTAAACCCCAAATGCACATCGCAAAAGCGAACAGAACGACGAGTTGCCGCATTGCAGTATTTCCTGGAAATGGTTTTTTCATATCAATTGCAACAAATAGCTCATGCTTGAATTCTCGAATCGATACCCAGAAACATCTTGCCAGTCTCAAATTGGTTCGAGAACCCAATGATAAAAGAGCAACTTGCCTATACCCCAAGACAATCTTGATCGTCCTGAGGTATATACATCTCTCGTACGCTAAACCTTTGGGCTAATCAGCGCATTAGCTTTCTCGACTTCTTCAGACTGGCAAAGTGGAACGAGTGTTCTTTCATGCATTCCACCTATGTGAGTATATTGCGGAAAATTTGGCCCTGCATCGGCGCACTTTGGGATGGCAAATCATATTGAAGGCAATGTTAACAGACACAAGATAGCAACTTCAAAAACCTACTATTTTAGGCAGACTGCGTGCAGCTACACTGGCCGCAAGTGAGATCGGATGCAGATATTCTGCGTGGGTTCATGGCGGCTCCTTTGCGCCTGAGAGCAAGAGGAAGGAAAGCCCGGGTTGCCGGGCTTTGAAGGGAGAGAGAGGCTCTCCCGGTCCGGCTCCCAAAGGAGCTCTCCGATGACGAACCCTAAATCCAAACCCGCAGCCAAGACCAAGGCGGCTGACGCTGTCGGCCTGCCAGAGGCGGAGCTGCAAATGATCCCGCTCAACAAGTTGGTGCTGAGCCCCAAAAACGTCCGCAAAACACCTGCGACGGAAGCCCAGGATGCGGAACTCTATGCCAGCATCAAAGAGACTGGTCTCAAACAGAACCTGCTCGTCCACAAGGTCAGCGCGAAGTTCCATGTCCATGCGGGTGGTCGACGTCTGGCCGCACTGAACAAGCTGGCCGAGGACAAGTTTATCAAACCTAACCATCCGATCTCTTGTTCGGTCGAAGATCCCGATCAGGCGGAAGATACATCCGCTACGGAAAACATGATCCGCGCCGCAATGCACGCCGCCGACCAGTTCGAAGCCTTTGCGGCTTTGCGAAATAAGGGTCGCACCGAAGATCAGATCGCCAAACAGTTTGGGATCACCAACGATCTGGTGCGTCGGCGTCTCAAGCTTGCGACTGTATCACCGGACCTTATGCAAATATTCCGTGACGGTGATATGTCGCTCGATTGCATCATGGCGTTCACCCTGACGGATGATCATGCGCGTCAGGTCGAAGCCTGGGAGGCGGTCAAACAGCACTACAGCCCCTCGCCCCATTCGATCCGCAACCACCTCACCCAGAAATCCTACTCCGGCGCTTCAAAGCTTGCCAAATTCGTGGGAATTGATGCGTTCAAAGAGGCTGGCGGAACGGTCATCGAGGATCTGTTCGCCGAACGTGATGCGATGCATTTGGAAGACCCCGACCTGCTGGAAAAGCTGGCAATGGACAAGCTGCAGTCACTGGCGGAAGACGCGGGCAAAACCTGGAAATGGGCGGAGGCCTGTCTGGATGTCGACTATGATAGCTTTCGCCCCTACGGACGGGTCTATCCCCAACCGCTCGATCCCGATCCGAAGCTCGTCGCCGAAAAAGCCAAACTGGAGGAACGTCACGCCGCCCTGGAAGCGGATTACGATGAGCAGACGTGGACAGAGGAACTACAGGAAGAAGAAGACAAGATCTGGGAACGCCTCCGCGAAATCGAGGCGATCGAGGAGGCCAACGTTGCCTACACCGACGATGATCACAAGATCGCCGGATGCATCGTAAGTATCTCGCACAACGGCGAGCCGCGTCTGGAAACCGGTCTGGTCCGGCCCGAAGACATTCCGGAACCGGAAGCATCAGCCACCGACCAGTCAGACGGTGAAAGCGCATCAAGTGATGAGGACGCGGCAGCAACCGGGCCGAGCATCGAGCTGCCCCAAGCGATGCAACGCTCCGAGGTGCCCATGAGTGCGACGGATGCGGCACGCAAGGAACAGGGCATCCCACGCGCCTTGGCCGACGATCTGCGGGCCACGCGACATCAGATCATTCGGGCGCATTTGGCGGCGGACTATGGCACCGCCTATGACGCGATGCTTTATGCGATGGTCATCTCGGTCCTTGGCAACTACCGCAGCCAGTCGCCGCTCGATCTGTCGCTGCGTCCAGCGACGACAACCGCATCACGCGAGACGCTGAAGGACACGGTGGCGGAACGCATGCTCGATGCGCTTAATGAGGGTCTCAACCTGGCATGGATGGAAGCCAAAGCGCCAGACGATTTCCACCAGCTGTCCCAGTTGCCGGATGGTGACAAACAGGCGCTCTTTGCCTGGTGCGCGGGTTATGCGCTGAACCAACAGCTTTCCAACGACAGTAACGCCAACCCTGTGATCGAGGTGATTGGATCGCGGCTGGCCGTCGACGTGGCCGCCTGCTGGCGTCCGACCTCGGACAGCTATTGGGGCCGGGTGAAGAAAGACCATGCCATCGACACCGCCAAAGCACTGATCGACGACCGCTGGGCCGATGACAAATCGGGTCTGCGCAAGGCCGAGATCGCCAAAGCGATGGAACAGGCCTTTTGCGACACGCCGCAGGAGTCCGCTGGCCTGACCGCACAGACGGCTGCCAAAACATGCCGCTGGCTGCCCGACGGGATGAGCGTTGGTGATGTCGATGAGGTCAAAGTCGATCAATCGGTGCCTGAAGACGGATCTGAAACACCTGAGTCTGAACCGGAAGCTCTGCCCGCCTTCATGGAGGATGCGGCTTAACCTGACATCGCATCTCAAACACTCTGGATCGCCCCTACCCTTCACCGGGGTCGGGGGCGGTCCTGTCTCACTGTCGGGAATCCTCGCGCCGAATGGGTCGGCCATCCCGACACGGAGAAAGACCATGAACCACGCAACACAATCTGCCGCAGAGCAAGACCAGAATGACGTCAACAATCCTGCGATAGCAGCGATTATCGCCGAACAGAACGATGCGTTCCGCACATCCGTGACCGCGTCGGTCAAAGCGCCCGGTGTCCCGCCCGGCAAGCTCGTCATGACCGCGGGTATCGCCGCACAAAGCGATGAGTTCCGCGCAGCCCTGATCGGGGCGCTGATCGCCTTTGATGCCTTCGACGCGGACAGCGATCCCTACGGCTTGCACGAGATGGGCGTGCTCGAGATCGAAGGCGAACGCGTCTGGTTCAAATTCGATTTGTATGACGAAAATTACGAATACGGCGCGGAGACACCAACCGATCCTAAACGGACCCGCCGTGTCCTGACCTTGTTGTTGCCTTCCGAATACTAACCCGACAACCACTCGCCGATATCTGGACCGTTCTCATGATCGAGGACGGTCCTATCCGTCTGACGGGTTTCACAAGGGACCGGATCATCCGGTCCCGCCCGTCACGGAGATCGATCCAATGGCTAAACCTTGCGATTACAAAGTCACGCTCTACCCCGCCCACAAGGATGGCGGTTTCGTCGTCACCAAATATGACATCTTCGGCGGCACCTACCCCAGCAAAGAGTTCACTGCCGCCGGGATGGACGATCTCGTCGACCAGGTCACGCATTTTGCGATGGAACATGGCGACGGCTGCAACGCGTCCGTGCGCTGTCTCGCCCCGCGCAAACCGCCGGGCTTCAAAAAGGCCACCGAGAACCTCTATTTCAACCTGTTGAGCAAAGAGGCGTTTGAAGCGGCAGAGGCCAGGAAGGCGGAAAGCGCTGCCGCCTGACCAACCTAAAGCAATAGTCCAGATACCAAGGCTCGCCGATCATGGCGGGCCTTTTTCATCTTACCGGAAAGAGGAGAAGAGTGATGGACACCCCCATTCACGAAGAAATCTACCGCGATCACACGATCAAGATCATCCACGATCCTGATCCCGAAAGCCCGCGCGACTACGACAATCTCGGCACGATGACCTGCTGGCACACTCGCTACAGGCTGGGCGACAAGCATGATCATGATGATCCGCGTGATCTGTTGATCGACCTCGGTGAAGCGAGCAGCGACACAGACCTGTCGGTGAATGACCTGTTCGCGCGGGCCGAGAAACGTGCCGTCATCCTGCCGCTCTATCTTTATGACCACAGCGGCATCACCATGAACACGACCGGGTTCCACTGCCCATGGGATTCCGGTCAGGTCGGCTACATCTATGTGACGCTCGAAGACATCCGCAAAGAATACGGCGTCACCCGCGTGCCGAGAAACCTGCGCACCAAGATCGCGGATCATCTGCGCCAGGAGGTGGCAACTTACGACCATTATCTGACGGGCCATTGCTACGGTTTTGTCGTCGAAAAGGACGACGAAGAGGTCGAAAGCTGCTGGGGTTTTCTGGGCGACTATGACGGCTATTGCTTGTCTGAAGCCAAATCGTCCGTGAACTGATGCCGCCGCGCGTCCTGCTTGGCGGCGCTGCTGCCGCAAAAAGGAAGAGGCTGGTTGGGGAAGGGCAAGCCTTCCCCTGTCAGAGAGAGTTTCCGGGAGGGCATCACCCCAAGCCTTCGGAGACCCATCATGACCATCCCAACAACATTCCACGCCTGCGTCGCGGATGACGCCATTTCCAAAGTATCCCGCCTCTTTAACGCCACGCTTGACGATATCTTCGCCGAGCTGTTTCAGAACGCGCGTCGCGCCGGTGCCACGCAGATCTCTGTCAGCCAGATCGACTATCCGGATATCGGTTCTGTCATCTGTCTGATCGACAACGGGACGGGTCTGAATGACCCCAGAGACCTGTTCACCCTCGGACAGAGCGCATGGGACCACGACGTGCAGTCTTTGGAAGACGCTGCCGGCATGGGGTTCTTCTCGTTGGCGGGTCGCAGGGTCCGCATCATCGCCCAGAAACAGGACACATCTCAATCCTGGATGATCGATGCAGAGCCTGACAGTTTCGGCGGAACGGTTCCGATCACATGTCACGACGGACCCCCCAATCATGATGGCACCACGATCCTGATCGCCACCAAACCCAATGAGAGCTATGTTGCGGCCGCAAACCATGCGGCGCGGTTTCTGCCGCTTGAGGTCATGGTCGACGGTGTCGTCGTAGAGCGCAAAGATTTCCTCGCAACCGCGGAACACATAGAGGAATGGAACGGCATTCGCATCGGCATCTATGAGCGCGGTCCAACGGGATTCCGCAACAATGACACCGTCAATTTCCACGGCGTGACCTTGTATGGGCGCTTGCCGAGTGTGGGTCAAACGTTCCATCGATCCTATTATGCGCGTCTGGATGTCACCCATTGCACTGATCTGAAACTGGTACTCCCGGCCCGCAAAGAGATCGTCGAAAACGCCTTCATGAGCGAGTTGCGGACCAAAATACAGACGATTTTCTTTCAACTGATAAAAGCGGCAGGGGCTCACTCGCTCTCGTACCAACATCATCAAGACGCCGCAAAATTTGGTGTCGAATTGCCACCGGCCGCGATGCAATTGCGGGTGTTCGAGCCAAGCCATGCGGACAGCAACCAGAACGGCTACGGTAAGGTCGAGACCGTCACACCCGATGACGTGATCTTCGACTCCGAAGGCGGCGCGATCGAAGAACAAAACCTTGCTTTTGCTCTGTCCGGTCAACGCGCTGAGACCAAACTTTATGATCCGCAATCGGGATTCGAGGGCTATGACTGGTATGATCAATTGGCGCGGGTTGCTGTGAAGGGATATCGCGTTATTGGCGACACCGACACGGCATGTGTTGAGCCGGGCAAACGCCACACAATCACCGAGCGGCCTGACCAGCTTGAAATCCATTGCACGCTGGCAGACGCAGCCCATCGAGAGAACTGGGTGATTGGAACCGATTGGCTCATTCTTGGAGAAGACGACTGGGGTCTTGATGATGTCGACATCGCGGTGACCAGATCCTCCAAGGCGACCAGTGCCGACCTTGTCGACTTCCTCGAACATGCGCTGTTCAATCCATCCGATGATAGCGAAGCCGGATCTTATGATCAGCAGGAACGTTGGTTCCGCGATGAGGCCGAAGACATTGCGATCAAGTTGCTCGAGACCAGTCTGGAGGCTAAGATCAATGCGATCACCCGCGTGATTGATCGCGAGCTGTATTGGCTGCGCCGCAGCGATCAGATGATCACTGTTCGGATCGGTAAGGGTCGGATCGAGGTGACGGGCTTAGAGTTAGCGAACGTGGCCGCTGCGAAATAACGGACATCTCCATTGCGGCGTGGGAACTCACACAACGCGGGACGAAGCGGCTGTCCGTTGTTCGTGCATCAATGGCTGGTCATGAGAGGTGTCAAATATAAGATCATTTTAGGTGATCTATACTGATCCAGCTAAGGTCCGGTTCGAAATCTTGCGGTCACTTAACCGTGCCTCCGAATTCCTGGCAGAACAAAAAACACAACTTGTTTCCTTCTGGGTCACGGGCGTAAGCAGCATAGAAATCTTCATGATAGATCGGCCTGTCGCCCGGAGCGCCTTCATCGCTTCCACCATTTCGGCAAGCTGCTTGCCAGGCTTTGTCCACAGCGGTGTGAGACCCACACTTGAAGCTTATCTGAACACCATTTCCTGCTTTCGCAGGATGGCCGTCAATTGGCGTTCGGAGCGCAAATTGCGGCCATCGTTCCTGCGGTTTTTGCCAGATCACACCAGCCGGACCGACCTGTTCGAGTTCCGTAGAGCGGCTGAGGCCAACTTGGGCGAGCACCTTATCGTAGAATGCCGCCATTGCATTGAGGTCGTTCGCTCCGATCATGATGTGACTGAACACCGCAACACTCCCGCCAAAAGTCCCACATTGCCGCACGAGGTGCGGTTCAGCAAAACCTCGTTTTTGACTTTGCTAGTGGTAGCAGACATTCGTACAGCGTGCAGCATCGGTCGCATTGGGCTCGTTCCGAGCATTTGCTGCACCAGGCGTCACGCCCGCAATGTCTATGGCATCGAAAATTCGAACTGAGATTGAAGCCGCAAAGGAAGAGGGGTCTTGGGAGGGGCAAGCCCTCCCCGGTGTCAGAGAGAGTTTCCGGGAAGGGCCGCAACCCTTTGACCCGGAGATTTCCCATGATGCATGCCCCAACCCCCTCCCAAGCTGCGCCGTCGCGCGCCGTCGCGCTGCTTCAAGCGGCCAATCAGCTTCTTCCCTACTTTGAACAAGGCAAGCCCCTCGACCAGCCCATTGTTCGCGCGGCAATGGAGACCGCCTTTGGTGGCTCCGACGCGTCCGGAGCCTGGGTCTGGAAGGATGGCTATGAGGCTGGCGAATGCGCCCAGATCCTGTTGCTGCTCAAATATGGTGCGCTGATGCGCCGCCAATGTGCGACACCGGCCAAGTTTCTGGCGATGGTGGAGAAGGTTTCAGGCTTCGCACTTTCACACACCCGCCGCAGCGAGACGTCGCAAAAGCTCCAACAGTTCTCGACGCCCCTGCCCCTTGCCGCGATCGTCGCCGAGGCCGCGCAGTTCCGCAGCGATGACATCGTGTTGGAGCCATCTGCCGGTACAGGACTGTTGGCGGCTTATGCCAAACTGGCAGGTGCAAAACTCCATCTCAACGAAATCGACGAGACCCGCGCCGAATTGCTGTCGCTCCTCTTTCCAGACAGCGATGTCACCCGTCACGATGCCGGATCGATTGATGACCGGCTTGATGCAAGTATCAATCCGAGCCTTATCGTTATGAACCCGCCCTTCTCGGCGGCACCCGGCGTCGAAGGCCGCTACAAGGCCGCCATGGGACAGCATGTGCTTTCCGCCCTGGACCGTTTGCAGCCGGACGGTCGCATGTTCGTTGTCTCAGGAGCCAACTTTTCGCCCGGAAGCAGCGCCTTCCGATCCGCCTTCAAACGCATTGGCGAAATCGCCTTGATCCGCTTCTCCGCCCCGATCGCAGGGCGTGTCTATGCGCGTCATGGCACCACGACCGAAACCCGTCTGACCGTCATCGACAAGCGTGAAGGTCTGACGCCGGATATGAACGATGCCTATCACGAGCAAGCCGAAAGCTCGCAGGATTTGCTTGCTCTGTTACAGGCGCATTGTCCGGACCGGCTGCAGACAGGTGTAACCACCGAACCGCTTCAGGTGACTGCATCATCCCCATCTATTCAGTCCCTGCGGGACAGCGCCCGCAATCAGGTTCGTGCCATCGAAGCGAAAAGGACGCGTCACCCGTTTGACCAATTGGATGCGGATGTGATCGCCTATCTACCGAAAGCATGGGCGGAAAAATCCACACGTCTGACCGAGGCGCTCTATGAGGGCTACGAGGTTCAATCGATCTCAATCGAAGGCGCGCATCCGCACCCTACGGCACTTGTACAGTCGGCCGCCATGGCCTCGGTCGCGCCGCCCCTGCCCTCCTACCGGCCCAAGATTCATACCGAGCTGATCACAAACGGAGCACTGTCGGACGCTCAACTCGAAAGCATTATCTATGCGGGTGAAGCCCATGAACAGCACCTGTCGAGCTGGTTCCGTCATGATGCGGAAGACCAACGCTTGGTCGCTTGCGATGCCGACGCGGAAGACGGGTTTCAGCTGCGTAAAGGGTGGTTCCTCGGCGACGGTACGGGATGCGGCAAGGGCCGACAGGTCGCGGGCATCATCCTCGACAATTGGTTGCGGGGGCGCAAACGCGCGGTCTGGGTTTCCAAATCCGACAAGCTGATCGAAGACGCGATCCGTGATTGGACCGCTATCGGTGGACGGGCTTCAGACATCGTGCCGTTGTCGCGGTTCAAGCAAGGTTCGGACATTCGTCTCGAGCAAGGCATTCTGTTCGTGACCTATGCCACCTTGCGCACGGCGGAGCGCCAACATGGCGACATCCTCAAAGCCTCACGGTTGGATCAGGTCACGGCCTGGATGGGAAAGGACTTCGATGGGGTGATCGCTTTTGATGAAGCGCATGCCATGGCGAACGCGGCCGGCGAGAAAGGCAAGGAGGGCGGGCGCGGCGACAAGCAAGCCTCGCAACAGGGTCTCGCAGGTCTTAAACTGCAGAACCTCGTGCCAGATTCGAGGGTGCTCTATGTCTCGGCCACAGGGGCCACGATCGTTGGCAACCTCGCCTATGCGTCCCGTCTCGGTCTTTGGGCCACTGGCGATTCACCCTTTGCCACGCGCGCACAGTTCATCGCGGACATGGAGGCAGGCGGGATCGCGGCGATGGAAATCATCTCGCGCGATTTGAAAGCGCTTGGCCTCTATCTGGCACGCTCGCTGTCTTATGAGGGCGTCGAATATGAGATGCTGGTCCATGATCTGACACCGGCGCAGCGCGATATCTATGACAGCTACGCCGAAGCGTTTCAGGTGATCCACACGAACCTGGAAGCGGCATTGGAGGCATCTGGCATTACGGCGGAGGGTGGAACGCTGAATGTGCAGGCCAAGTCTGCGGCGCGCTCGGCTTTCGAGAGCAACAAGCAGCGTTTCTTCAATCATCTGATTACGGCGATGAAATGCCCCACCGTGATCAAGTCGATGGAGACTGATCTGCAGAACGGTGCATCGGCCGTCGTGCAGATCGTCTCGACAAGCGAGGCCTTGATGGAGCGTCGACTGGCACAAATCCCAGCCTCGGAATGGCATGATTTACATGTGGACATCACGCCGCGTGAATACGTGCTCGACTATCTGATGCATTCCTTTCCGACCCAGCTGTTTGAGCCGTTTACCGACGAAGATGGCAATCTCAAATCGCGACCCGCTATGGATGCCGACGGCAATCCGATTGAATGCCGCGAGGCCGCGCGGAAACGAGACGCCATGGTCGAACGGCTCGGGGCGCTTGCGCCGGTGCAAGGGGCGCTCGATCAGATCCTCTGGCATTTTGGCAAAGATCAGGTCGCAGAGGTCACCGGACGCTCGCGGCGCATCATTCGCACCCGCGATCAACGGCTGAAGGTTGAGAACCGTCCGGGTTCATCCAACATTGGAGAAACACAGGCCTTCATGAATGACACAAAACGCATCCTGATCTTCTCGGATGCGGGTGGCACGGGGCGATCCTACCACGCCGATCTTGGCGTCAAAAACCAAAGGCTACGCGTACATTATCTGCTCGAGCCGGGCTGGCGTGCGGATAATGCCATCCAAGGACTTGGGCGCACCAACCGCACCAATCAGGCGCAACCGCCGCTGTTCCGACCCTGTGCCACCAACGTCAAAGGCGAAAAACGCTTCCTGTCAACGATTGCGCGACGGCTCGACACGCTCGGGGCGATCACCAAGGGCCAGCGGGAGACCGGCGGCCAAAACATGTTCCGCGCCGAGGACAATTTGGAAAGCGCCTATGCCCGCAAGGCCCTGCGCAACTTCTTCTGGGATCTGACAAAGGGGCGGATCAGGGCATGTTCGCAAACACGGTTCGAGGAGATGACGGGTCTGTCACTGATGGACGGCGACGGTACGCTGAAAGAACAACTGCCGCCGATCCAGCAATTCCTCAACCGGTGTCTGGCGCTGACCATCGATATGCAGGATGCGATCTTCGAATGCTTTGGCGGATTGCTTGAAGCCATCATTGACGATGCGATTGCTGCGGGCACCTATGAGGTTGGCTTGGAAACGCTGCGGGCGGAAAAGTTCGAGATCATCGACCGCAAGACGATCTTTGAGCACACGGCGACAAGTGCGAAAGCGACGGCGCTGACACTAGAACGGACAGATCGTAACCACCCACTCACGCTGGAAAAGGTCAAGGAGTTCTGCAGCCGGTCATCTGAGGCCCGTCTCATGCTCAACCGCAAATCCGAGCGGGCTGCCGTTCTCGTGCCGACCTCCAGCCTGATGACCGAAGAGGGCGAACCCATTGCCCGGGTCGAGCTGATGGGGGTAGATTCCGGCTGGGTGCAGAATAGTACGTTAGGCACCGAGGACGCGCTTTCCGTAGTCTCGCAGATTGCCGT
>ENA-OQVM01000527-OQVM01000527.1-marine-metagenome-genome-assembly--contig:-NODE-527-length-58927-cov-11.288003_pt1 | contig 58927 bp, 57 predicted proteins | sample MGYA00237776_ERZ505498 | MGnify/ENA primary metagenome ERZ505498 (study PRJEB26159, sample SAMN06265151) | marine metagenome | isolation source: Helgoland LTER site | place: Germany:Helgoland, sampling... | reverse complement strand
TCTTTAAAATAAAAATTCACACTTTCTATTCCATAATCAATATTTCTTGGAAGTGTTTATACCTGTTTAATTACATATATTTTCTAATTCTTTTAATAATTTACCTTATTTTTCATTTAAATAATGGGAAAATTGCAACACTAAAAAGGGATCAAAATCCGCAAATAGTCCATATAAATCGATAAAATACCTCATTTTGTTGGTCTATCCACATTTAGTTATTGAGGCGCTTTAGTGAACTAAAAGCTTGACGTGCGGCAAAATTACACAGAATAACTTGCGCACTGAAGTCAATTAACGAACTACAGCATCAAAATGAGGAAAGAACTTATGTTAGCAAATGCAAAAAAAATGGTTGGTAGCCTGACCGAAGTCGTAATCGCCCTTTTGGCTCTTGCCATTGTCGCGTCACTTTTAGTGGGCCCCGGTAATATGGCCTTTCTTGGCGACGTAGTTGGTAATATCACAAATCTGGTATCAAAATTAGGTGGTGCAGGTCTTGCAGGCTTGATTTCTCTAGGTGTGGTACTGGCACTCTTCCAACAAAAGTAAACATTTAAAATTTTTCCTCCAACAAGGTAGGATGTTAGTATGTCTAAGATGGACAAATTGTTTACCCAAATAAGGTCATTGCTTCTTAGAGGCGCTGAAGGTTTGGGTCTGTTACTTGCTGTCCTTGTACTAACTTATTTATTGTTGGGGGAAGATTCGGGAGATTACGTGATTAGCGTGGTAACAAACATCTCGTTGTTTGTGTCTGCCGTAACACCTCAAGCCATCGTTGGAGTGGCGATTGTGGTTGGAGTTTTAGCCTATCTGCGCGGCAAATAATGTTAGTTTGCTACAAAAGAGATTTGACGTAAAATCAAGGCTCAGCAATTAAATTCAAGCTAATAGGAATAAGGCAAGTACTTTGTAAGTGCAAAAAAGCGCCTGTTCGTCTCAGAGTCGAATGAATTTTACAGTTTTAAATTACAGTTTGAATTGAAAAAACTTGCATTATTTACTGACAAAAATATTTAAAATTACTCGGTAAAACTTCTGATAGCATGGGTAAGAATATTTCTTGAGGATGTTTGATAGACATCCACAAGCTTGGCCCTTCTTAAATCACCGTCAAAAAATACAATTTTTGTAAAGCTGTAAAGTTGATGCACTATAAATCATAAATAGTATCTCTTTTTATTTTTTTAGCAAAATATTACATATATTACGATGAAAAACTATGCATACTGAAATTTATAGAATCGAAGCAACCTAAAGTGGTAGCAATGACCGAGTTAATAAACTTTCAAACCAACCCTGGCATGTACCGCCACTGGCGCGTTGAGTACAACGGAGCTATCGCACGACTCATAATGGATGTCGACGAGAGTGCAGGGCTTTTTGAAGGCTATGAGCTTAAACTTAATTCCTACGACCTGGGTGTTGATATTGAATTAGCGGATGCTGTCCAGCGGATGCGTTTTGAGCATCCAGAAATAAAAGTTGTCGTAATGCAGTCAGGTAAAGACCGTGTCTTTTGTGCTGGAGCAAATATTCGAATGTTGGGTGGGGCGGACCATGCTCATAAGGTAAATTTCTGTAAATTCACTAATGAAACGCGGAATACTTTTGAAGCTGCAGAGGAAGACAGTGGTCAGAAATATATAGCAGCGATCAAAGGGGCATGTGCTGGCGGTGGATACGAGCTAGCTCTGGCATGCAACCATATCATGCTTACTGATGACAGTACTTCTTCGGTGGCTCTGCCCGAAGTACCACTCCTCGCTGTGCTCCCTGGGACTGGTGGTTTGACGCGGGTAACTGACAAACGAAGGTTGCGTCGGGATAGGGCGGACGTCTTTTGTTCCACAGAAGAGGGAATTAAAGGTAAACGAGCACAAGAGTGGGGCTTGGTTGATGAAGTTATTGCCAATTCAACGTTTGAAGAAACAGTCACGAGTAGGGCCCGTGAATTTGCAAGTTCGTCAAAAAAAACAGATGTTAAGCAAGGAATTAAACTCGGCCCACTAACCAAATCAATCGCTGATGATGGTTCGCTAAGCTATTCAACTGTCCAAGTCATTTTAAATAGAACTGCACGAACTGCCACAATAACTCTCACTGGTCCTGATAAAGCTGCGCCATTAGATATTGCGAACTTTGAGGCACAGGGTGACCAAGCCTATCTACTGCGCATGGCCCGTGAGCTAGATGATGCAATTTTACACCTGAGATTAAATGAAACTGAGGTTGGTTTATGGATATTTCGGTCCGAGGGCGATCCGCAAATTTTAGCGGCCCACGAAAACCTCCTAATGCAAAACATTGATAATTGGCTGGCAAATGAGGTGCGCCAATATCTAAAACGAATTTTGAAGCGAATTGACGTGACCTCCCGTTCAATGGTTGCCTTAATCGAACATGGTAGTTGCTTTAATGGGTTTTTTGCCGAGTTACTCTTTGCTGTTGATAGAAGTTACATGATGGAAGATGAGTTTGAGAATGATCCTCGTCCGATCGCTACGATTACTTTGACGGATGATAACTTTGGAACATACCGGATGGCTAATGGGCTTAGCCGCATTGAAACCCGGTTCTGGGGTACGCCTAACTTTGTTGTGGCGGCTAAGAAAAAAATTGGTGAGCCGTTAGAAGCTGCACTCGCTGATGACTTAGGCCTAGTAACAGTAATTTTGGATGATATCGATTGGGAAGATGAAATCCGTATATTCATAGAAGAACGCGCTAGTTTTAGCCCAGATGCTATGACTGGAATGGAGGCTAACCTTCGTTTTGTAGGTCCAGAAACGATGGAAACACGTATTTTTGGCAGGTTAACAGCCTGGCAAAATTGGATATTTATTAGGCCAAACGCAGTTGGACCTGATGGTGCTTTGCAACGTTATGGATCTGGCAAACGTGGCAATTACAACATGGACCGTGTCTAGCGGATAGGAGATTAAAAATGACAATTTTAGATGTAAATTATGACACCTTAATTCCCAATAATGTTGGGCTTTCTCAAGATAGAAAAGTATTAAAGGCTTTGGAGAAGTGGCATCCCGGTTACATCAGCTGGTGGAACGATTTGATCCCTAAAGAGTTTCAGGAAAGTATGGTATATTTACGAACGGCTGTAAGCGTTGATCCGAAGGGTTGGACCAAGTTTGATTACGTAAAAATGCCAGAATACCGGTGGGGTATTCTGCTGGCTCCACAAAAAGAAGAGCGCACAATTCCCTGCGGAGAACATTTCGGAGAACCTGCTTGGCAAGAAGTCCCTGGTGAGTACCGGAATATGTTGAAAAGGATGATTGTAATCCAAGGTGATACCGAACCAGGTTCCGTAGAACAGCAGCGATTTTTGGGTCTTACTGCACCCTCACTTTACGACATGAGAAACTTGTTTCAGGTGAATGTAGAAGAGGGAAGGCATCTTTGGGCGATGGTTTATTTACTACAAAAATACTTTGGTAAAGATGGTCGTGAAGAAGCTGACGACATGTTAGTGAGGTCGTCTGGTAGTGAGGAGGCTCCTAGAATGCTGGGTGCTTTTAATGAGGAGACGCCAGATTGGCTTTCATTTTTTATGTTCACTTATTTCACTGACAGGGACGGGAAAATGCAATTGGAGAGCCTAGCCCAGTCTGGTTTTGATCCTTTAAGCCGGACGTGTCGTTTTATGATTACTGAAGAAGCCCACCATATGTTTGTTGGAGAAACTGGTGTTGGTCGCACCATTCAGGCGACAATTGAGGCGATGAATGCGCATGGAATTACCGATCCTTATGACATCAACAAAGTGCGTGATTTGGGCGTAATTGACCTACCAACTATTCAGAAAAAGCTAAATCTTCATTACTCTCTTTCTCTTGATTTGTTTGGCCAAGAGGTATCAACCAACGCAGCCAATGCCTTTAACTCTGGTATAAAAGGTAGGTTCATGGAGCAACGGATAGACGATGATCATCGCTTGGCTGGTGACACTTATATGGTGCGAACCATTAAGGATAATAAAGTGGTTGCTGAAGAAGTCCCAGCGCTGACCGCAATTAATATGCGTTTAAGAGATGATTATGTGCGTGATGCATCTGGTGGTGTAGGACGGTGGAACCGGATGATTGCTAAGGCAGGTGTAGAGTTTGAGATGCGACTTCCTGATGAAGCGTTTCATCGCCAGATTGGGGTTTTCTCAGGAATCAATGCAGACACTGATGGTAACCTCATAAGCCAAGACACATGGGAAAAGCAGAAAAAAAATTGGCTGCCGACCAAGGGTGACGGGGATTATATTCAATCACTAATGAAACCCTGTGTAAAACCTGGTGAATATGCCAGCTGGATTGCACCGCCTAGAATGGGAATTGACAACAAACCTGGTGATTTTGAGTATGTAAAACTTCATATGGCTTAAACTTAGAGCGGACTTAACGTTATGAACAAACCAATAAAACAACATGTCATTTGTCCAGAGGTTTGTATCCGTTGCTACACGTGTGAGATGACCTGCCCAATTGGTGCGATAGAGCATGATGATAATAATGTCGTCGTAAACGCGGATATTTGTAATTTCTGTATGGAATGTATTCCAGTATGCCCCACTGGCTCAATTGATGAGTGGAGAATAGTACAGGAACCCTATTCGCTAGAGGAACAATATGAGTGGATGGAGTTGCCTGAGCAGGAAAAGTTTGCTGACAGCATGGAAGATGGAGATGCAAATCTTGTTGACCCAGCAATTGAGGCACTTTTATTAGAAGCACACATTGGAGCTGGTGGAAAAGCAATGCCACCAAAATCTGCTTCAAAGCCTGTTGTTGCCTTATACGGTACCGAAACTCCGGCTCAAGTCGTTGTTCAGGGTAATTACCGGCTGACTGATGACCCAAACCATGATGTACGCCACATTATATTCAATGTGGGCGATACGCCCGTTCCAGTCCTTGAGGGCCAAACAATAGGTGTAGTGCCGCCCGGTAACGACGCTAATGGCAAACCGCATAACGCGAGACTTTATTCAGTTTCAAATCCACGAGATGGCGAACGGCCGGGTTATAATAATATTTCACTAACAGTAAAACGTGATGAAAAGGGGGTTTGCAGCAATTATATCTGTGATCTTGAACAGGGTGACGTAGTAAATATTATTGGTCCGTTTGGGTCTACCTTCTTGATGCCTGATGACCCCTCAGCACATTTGTTGATGATTTGTACTGGAACTGGTGCCGCACCCATGAGGGCCTTTACCATGCGTAGGCAACGCGTTGCAGCAGGTGCTTCTGGTGGGATGACGTTATTTTTTGGTGCACGAAGTGCTGGGTCCTTACCTTATTTTGGTCCTTTAGCGAAAGTGCCGCAGAGCTTATTGACACAGAATTTAGTGTTTAGTCGTGATCCGACACTGCCCAAAGAATATGTGCAAGATAGACTTTTGGAAAATACTGATACCGTCGCTAATCTTTTGATGAATCCATCTACATATATTTACATCTGTGGTCTTCGCGACATGGAGGCTGGGGTGGAAGCGGCGATGAGTAAGATCGCGTCTAACTCTGGCCAAAACTGGAAAGACCTGCGCGATCAGATGCGCACTGATGGCCGATATCATGTGGAAACTTATTGATGGTCGGTTCTGTGGATTATTTATCTAAGAAGCAGACGGATGATCAAGCCGATGTGTTAAAAACTTTGGCTATAAACTTACGTCAGAAACGGAAGGCAAAGAAATTAAGCCGGCGAGTGCTGGCAGAAGTAGCCGGTGTTTCGCAAAGGTATTTGGCGCAAATTGAAGTTGGAAAAGGCAATGTTTCCGTTGGAATTTTAAACAGAGTTGCCTGTGCGCTGGATAGTAGTCTATTAAAACTTCTTGGTGGGGTCGAACCGGTAGATAAATTCTCAGAAATATTTTTTGCAGCTCCAATGGAAACTCAAAATGCTGTTTTACAGCTCTTATCTATACCAGATAAGAAAAAGCGCATTGCACTACTGGGCTTGCGCGGTGCAGGAAAATCTACTCTTGGCAAACAGGCCTCAGCCATTTTAGATATACCTTTTATCGAATTGAACGACGTGGTAGAACGTCTGGCTGCTTTGCCAGTAAGTGAAATAATAGCTTTGTATGGTCCTGATGGCTACCGTAAATTAGAAGCTGATGCGCTAACTGAAGTGTTGGCTAAGCATGACAGATGCATTCTTGCTGTCGCTGGTGGAATTGTCACCAACCGTGAAACTTATAATAGATTAATTAACCGATTTCATACAATTTGGGTTCAGGCTTCGCCAGAGGATCACATGGCGCGTGTACGCGCGCAGGGTGATTTGCGTCCAATGGAGGGGCACGTGCAAGTTATGGACCGGCTACGTGACATTCTAAAAGCCCGAAAATTCGATTATGGACGGGCTGACATACACCTAAATACTAGTAACGCCCGGGAACCCATCGTTCTAAGATCACTTTTGGAAATAATTAGGCAAATAGGTGCTAAGTAGTATAAAATTGGTCGATTTGAAAAAATGATTAGTTTGAGGCTAAAAGGTTTATTGAGTGAAAATAATTTATGTTCGCTTGACCCCATTACTTAGAGTTTTCAATATACTTTGATCCCTTTTTGGCCCGATAGTTTCTGGTCGAGATTGGTAAAAGGTTTAATTTTCAATATAACGATATACGTAATTTTAATTCACAGTGCCAAGTAGCTAGGATAGAACGTATCTGAAAACTAATGGATTTTTGTAATGTTAGAAAAAAGTGAAAACCCATGTATCCTTTGCTGTGCGATAACAGGCTCTGTGCCGAAAAAATCTGATAATCCTGCAGTGCCGATCAGTATTGCTGAGCAGGTAGAAAGTAGCCATGCCGCAGTAGAAGCCGGTGCATCTATTATTCATGCTCACGTTCGAAACCCGGATGGAAGCGCTAGCAGTGACCCCGAAAAATTTGCTCGTTTGCAAGAAGAGTTGAGGTATCATTGTCCTGAAATAATCATTCAATTTTCAACTGGTGGGCGATCTGGTTCAGGACGTGAACGAGGTGGGATGCTATCGCTTTGTCCCGAAATGGCTTCGTTAGCAGTTGGATCGAATAATTTCCCCACCCGGGTTTATGAAAATTCACCTGATCTTGTTGCTTGGTTAGCAAGTGAGATGCAAAATTATAAAATAGTTCCAGAGGTTGAAGCATTTGATCTTTCCCATATTTTTCGGGCGATAAAAATGCATGATGAGGGACAACTATTTGGGCAACTATACGTACAATTTGTAATGGGTGTAAAAAATGCCATGCCGGCTGATCGCTCCGTCTTTGATTTTTATGTATCCCTGATGCGCAACCGTGCGCCGGATGCCGCGTGGTGCGCTGCTGGCATAGGTGCTAATCAGATATTAGTTAATGAGTGGGCAATCGCAGCGGGTGGTCACACTCGGGCTGGGCTCGAGGATAATGTCAGGCTTGATCGTAATACTTTGGCTCCGTCTAATGCGGCTCTCATTGCTCGTGCAGCTAAAATTTGTGAAAAGTATGAGCGCCCCGTAGCCAGTCCAGTGGAAGCTCGAAAAATTTTAGGTTTGCGAGTTACTTAGGAATCTAACTTTCTGACCATATTTATTTTACCTCAGAATATTAATAGAAATAAAATCTACAATCTTACAGGGTTTCAGTAAAGCACATGCAGTCACCAGAAAAAGACATTATTAAATTATCATTTCAAACTGATGCTGGTATTGGAAGTCGCGCCCGTATTGGACTTTTAGTCCTACAAACAGACCAAACTATAGAGCATGAAGTGGCACAATTGACGGCATTCGATGGAGTGGCATGCTATCATGCAAGACTGCCTAATGATGCAGCGGTTAGTTCAACTACACTAGAGAAAATGGAACACGAACTTCCCCAAGCTGCTCGGCTTCTTGCGCCTGAACTCGGATTAACTTCTATAGGTTATGCCTGTACTTCAGGCGCGAGCATAATAGGTGAGGCGCGGGTTAATCAAATTCTAAAAAGCATACACCCTGGGGTTCCATCTTCAAATCCTCTTGAAGCTGCAAAGGCTGCGTTTTTAGCCCTAGGTGTCTGTCGTATTGGTCTGGTTACCCCTTACACGGCTGACGTGACGCGATCGGTCGAAGACAACTTTTCTAAATCGGGAATAGCAGTATCAGTGGTTGGTTCATTTTATGAAAATAATGACCTAAAGGTTGGAAAAATTACTGAAAAATCAATTTTAAAAGCCGCTATTTCTGTGGGCCAAGACCCGCGCTGTGAAGCGGTATTTATATCTTGTACTAGTTTGCGTTCTGCCAAGGTCATTGCCAAGGCAGAAGCTCAATTGGGAAAGCCAGTTATATCAAGTAATTATGCTTTAGCTTGGCATTTACTGCGTTTGGCAGGTATTCATGATAAAGCACCTGAAGCAGGGACACTTTTTACTCGAAACTAAATCTAAATTAGCCATTAGCAACTTTAAGTATCAGGGAGCGATAATTGGGCTCGCTGTCAATTTGCTTTTTAGAGGTTCGCTACCTACAAAGTTTGTACCGTGTTCGAACCAACTTTTTGGCGCAGCTGCTCCCCAAAGGGTTTGACGTTGTGGGTCTTTAAGATCCCACTTAAGCGGTTCGTGGTCTGGATCTAAAGTTTGATAATCAGAGCAATAGATTTCAATTCGGTGGCCATCTGGATCAAGAATGTACAGAAAAAATGCGTTAGAAATACCGTGTCGACCCGGCCCACGTTCAATATTATTAACGTAACCTGTACTAGCCATCAAATCTAAAAGATCAATTATATTTAGTGGGGTTGGCACCCAAAATGCAATGTGATGCATTCGAGGGCCTGTTCCATTTGTAAAAGCCATGTCATGGACACCTCCTTTACGGTGCATCCAGGCCGCCCATAACTTTCCACTAACCTCGTCTTCTGTGTATTCAGTTACACGAAAGCCAAAGCTATTGTAGAACTCAACTGAAGCGTCCACGTCGGGTGAAAAGCAATTAAAGTGATCAATCCGTAAAGGTTTTACTCCCCGATACAACGCATACTGCTGATGGATCGAGGGAAGACGATCCATTTTGTGATAAAACTCTAACGGGATTCCGATATTGTCTGAGGTGAGTAGTGTGCGGCCTTGGTGTGGTCTCTCAACCCATTTGGTGGGTCTGCCCTGTGAACTGAAATGTAATTTAGCTTTATCTAAATCTTCTTCATCAAAAGTTTTGAAGCCCATCACTTCTACTGTTCCAGGTTGATCAGACAGCTGCAAAATAACGCTGTGATGCCCACGTTCCTCCATAGCGCGAAGATAAATATTTTTTGGAGTTTCGTCTGTAACCTGCATACCTAGAATTTCAGTATAGAATTTCTTTGATTGTTTAAGATTAGCAACATTCAAGCAAGCATGGCTGAGCCTCACCGTATTAAAGCTTGGGTAAAGGTTAGGTGCGGGAACTGGCATCTCGGCCTCCTTTAACTTTTTACAATTATGCGCCGAGGCGCGAAATTTTGTGGTTTCCCAAAGCGAAGCCGATGTGTTTTTGTTCCATATAAAATTCGAAGCTCCAATCGCCGCCATCGCGCCCAATGCCACTGGACTTTATGCCGCCAAATGGGGTTGGCAGGTGCCGTACATTTTCGCTATTCACCCAAATCATGCCTGCCTCTAATTTATCTGTAAAGCGTAGGGCTCTGGTCAGGTCATTCGTCCATAAATAACCTGTCAGCCCATATGGAGAGTCATTAGCTATTTCCAGGGCCTCTTCTTCACTTGAGAATGGAATTGATGTCAGGACTGGCCCAAAAATCTCTTCACGCGCAATACGCATTGAGTTATCGGCTTCGGTAAATAGTGTTGGCCTAACAAAATATCCAGTTTCGCCCAATTTTTCTCCACCAGCTGCAATACATGCTCCATCTTCTTTTGCGATATCAAAATAGGAGGTCACTTTTTGATAATGTTCTTCATTAATTAAAGGACCAATTTCGGTGGCAGGATCTAATGGGTGTCCCACTTTTATATTATTTACCCGCGAAATAAGCTTGGTTTCAAACTCTTCACGGATATTTTCATGAATTAAAAGTCGAGAAGATGACGTACACCGCTCGCCATTGATTGAATAGATCATAAAGATCACTGCATCCAGCGCACGTTCAAGATCTGCATCTTCAAAAACAATTACTGGGTTTTTGCCACCAAGTTCAAAATGCGTACGCTTCAGAGTATCAGCACCTTGCTTAGTAATCATGGACCCAGTGCTGCTTTCGCCCACAAATGCTATAGCCTTTATATCTGGATGCTCTGTCAAGGCTTTACCAGCGTCTTCGCCAAATCCGTTAACAGTATTTAGAACACCTGGTGGTAGGCCAGCTTCTTCTGCGATTTCAACGAGCAAGCGGGCAGTGAGAGGCGATGCCTCCGCTGGTTTGTGGACTACTGTGCAGCCCGCAGCCAGTGCTGGTGCGATTTTCCAAGTAGATAGCATGAAGGGGGTATTCCACGGAGTGATTATACCTACGGGCCCGATTGGAACCCTGGTTGTGATATTCATTAGGGTTGAAGATTTCAAATGCTTTCCATCGCGCGCTGCCGAAATCTGGTCAGCAAAGTATCTAAAATTCTCAGCACCGCGCAAAGCGGCCTTTGACATAAAACGCCAAGCTTGGCCGGTATCCCAGCACTCACACAGCGCTATTTCCTCTGCACGAGCTTCAATCCCCTCCGCAATTCGGATCAAAATGGCCTTTCGTTCTTTTGAGGGCATATCTCGCCAGTCGGAAAAAGCAGATTTTGCTGCCTGTGCTGCTTTATGTATGTCCTCGGCATTCCCTAGCGCCACAGTACATATTTCAGACTTGTCTACTGGTGATATTGATTTGAAGGTTCCAGAATTGCCCTTTACGTCTTGCCCTGCAATACGATGCTGGATACCATTTCGACTATAATGTTCTAGGTACTTCTTAAGTTTTTTTAAATTTTGTTCGAGAGGGGACATACTAGGTTTCTATTTCCAACATAGTTATTAACTTTAAAAAATAAACTTGATTACTAAGTTTTTGCTTATCATGTTAAGTAATTATATCTTTATTAGCTTCTGGTAAATAGTCAATATTCTTTAATTAAATATAAAGTAATTGGTAATTAAAATCATGAGTAAAACAAAACCTCAGAACCTCATAATTGGGTTACCGTCTACTAGGAGGTCACTACCAATTGCGTTGATAAGATCGCGTGAAAAGGTGATGGGGCCCATACGGGATATGTTGAAAGCGTCTGGCATCACTGAGCAGCAGTGGCGTGTTTTAAGAGTTTTGTCTGAGTCAGGACCACAAGACATGACCCAGATTTCTGAGAAGGCAGGTTTGTTGTTGCCAAGTCTTTCCCGCATCATCCGAAAGCTACGTGGCGATGGTTTTGTTGTTAGTTCTACCAATAGTACTGATCGTCGTCGCCAAGCTGTAGTGATTACGCCAGATGGTCAAAAAATAATTGATGACAATCTACCACAGGCGAAGAAAATTGCTGAAGAACTTCGGCATCAATTTGGTTCCCAACGCTATGAACAGTTGCTCGACTTGCTAGCTGTCCTAGAGAATTAATTATTAAAAGAGGTAGTTTATGCAGAACTACCAAAAAATAACTAAATAATTGTGACTTTAGCCCAAACTTTTATTATTCTTTGACGTAAACAAACATTTGAATTTTTCAAAAAAATCCATAGCATTCTGTAAAATGGCTGATAACTGCTAAGGGATATCGAGAAATGCATAAAGACCCATTGCTGCAGCCTTTCCAGTTAAAACACCTAACCCTCAAAAACAGGATCATGACTACGAGCCATGAACCGGCTTATCCTGAAGATGGTATGCCCAAAGAACGTTATCGGGCATATCATGAGGAGCGGGCCAAAGGCGGCATAGCACTTGCAATGACTGCTGGCTCATCTGCGGTCTCAAAAGATAGTCCGCCAGTTTTCAATAATATTTTAGCATACAAAGACGAAGTTGTACCTTGGATTAGAAACCTGACTGATAGCTGTCATGAACACGGTTGTGCGATGATGATCCAGCTCACCCATTTGGGGCGGCGAACCTCTTGGAATAAGGGAGATTGGCTGCCATCTGTTTCTTCGACGAAACATCGTGAACCAGCTCATCGATCCTTCCCAAAGCTCATCGAAGATTGGGATATAGAGCGCATTATTGGTGACTTTGCTGATGCTGCTGAACGAATGCAGGCTGGCGGTATGGACGGCATTGAATTACAGGTATATGGGCATTTGCTGGATCAGTTTTGGTCACCACTGACCAATGAACTTAGTGGACCCTATGGTGCTGATACTTTAGAAAATAGATTGCGTTTCCCCCTTGATGTATTATCGGCAATTCGCAAGCGAGTTGGCCACAAATTTATTATTGGATTTCGCTATACTGCGGACGAAATGCAAAGTGGTGGGGTCACGCCTGAAGAAGGTATTGTGATTTCAAAAAAACTAGAAGAAACAGGACAGCTAGACTTTCTTAATGTAGTCCGTGGTAGGATCCATACAGACCCAGCAATGACTGAAGCTATTCCAGTACAAGGCATGCCAACAGGTCATCAAATCGATTTTGCAGGAAGCGTTAAAAAAGTAACAAATTTACCCATTTTTCATGCCTCTCGAATACCAGATGTTGCTACTGCTCGGCATGCAATTTCTGCTGGATTATTAGATATGGTTGGCATGACACGGGCGCACATAGCGGACCCTCATATCGTACAAAAAATTATTGAGAAACGCGAAGTAGACATCCGGCCCTGCGTTGGTGCCACTTACTGTTTAGATAGGATTTATAACTCGGGTGAGGCACTATGCATACATAATGCCGCCACGGGCCGAGAATTGGCTATGCCACATGTTGTAAATTTTTCTAATAAAATCAAGAAAGTAGTAGTTATTGGAGCGGGCCCTGGAGGGCTGGAGGCGGCTCGTGTTGCTTCTGAACGGGGTCATGCTGTGACAGTATTAGAGGCTGCTGACCAACCTGGAGGCCAAATTCGCTTAACGGCTCAATCACCCCGTCGAAGAGAAATGATATCAATTGTAGATTGGCGGATGCAGCAATGTGAGAAAAGAGGTGTTAGGTTTCAATTCAATACCTACGCTGAGATGTCTGATGTGGTGGCGTTAGAGCCGCAAGTAGTGGTAGTGGCAACGGGTGGTATTCCAAATATGGAGCTGTTTGAAACGAAGGGAGAACTTAAAAATGTGTCATCGGCATGGGATTTAATCTCTGGAGATGTGAAGCCAGCTGAGCATATTCTGATTTACGATGAAAGTGGAGATCATCCAGGCCTGCAAGCAGCCGAAATAGCAGCCAACGCTGGATGTAAAGTCGAAATCATGACCCCAGACCGTACTGTCTCACCAGAGATCATGGCCATGAACCTTGTGCCATACATGCGCGCCTTGCAGAATAAAGATGTCACGTTCACGGTTGCCCGAAGATTGTTAAATTTATCCCAAAATGGTAATAAACTCAGAGCTGAAATTGGCACAGATTATAGTAGCTTAAAAACATTTTTAGAATATGACCAAGTGATTTTAAACTATGGCACGCTACCCGTTGATGAACTTTACTTTCAGCTTAAACCCTTTTCTCAAAATGAAGGGGCGGTGGACTACGAGGCTTTAATCTTGGGAAAAAGCCAGAAGTTAAATAAAAATACAGATGGAAAGTTTCAACTTTTTAGGATTGGTGACGCAGTTTCTGCCCGAAATACACACGCAGCTATTTATGACGCGTTACGTTTCATGAAAGATATTTAATTAATATTAAAATTACCTCATAAAATTTTTTTAAAAAATTTCGCAATTTATTCTGTGTAGAGTTCTAATCAATTGTTTATTAGGCGCCATGATTGTTTATGTTTAGAGAAAGCAGATACTTTATAATTACCTTTTGACAATAAACTTACCAATGGTTAGTATTTCGTATTTATTTGCTAGTAGTACTGGGATTGTCACTTAAGGGTACTCAGGTCGTTTGCCTTAGGATATTACTGAGTAGTTAATTATTGATTTAATAGGTGGTTTGAAAGTTGACAGAAAACATAGATGTATCGAACAGCGACCTTGATGGAATTTTAAACCCTCAGGATTGGTCATTCCCAGTACCTATTAAATATGGCCCTGGTCGGCTGGTTGAGGCTGGTGGTCATTGTATTATGATGGGTGTTCACAACCCGTTAATAGTCACAGATCGCGGTAGCCATAAATTGCCATTTATAGGCCAGTTGCAAAATCATCTGACGAATGCGGGGCTGACGGTTGGTTTGTATTCCGATATTTCACCCAATCCAAAAGATACTGAAATAGGCGCAGGGCGAGCGCAATTCATTTCTGGTGGGCATGACGCTATTATAGCCATTGGGGGTGGTAGCGCAATGGATGGTGGTAAGTCCATTTGCTTAACTGCAAATAATGATATTGATCTCTGGGCATTTGAATATGAACAAAAAGCTCCTGAAATTAATGCTAATCAATCATTTCCAAAACTAATTACAATTCCGACTACGGCAGGAACTGGCGCTGAAACTGAAAGTACCGCCATGGTGACCCATGTAGAAAAAGGCATGAAGTTTTGTGTTTGGCATCCAGAATTAAAGCCCTCGCTGGTATTACTCGATCCAGAGTTGACGATAGGCCTACCTGCAAATCTAACTGCATGGACGGGAGCTGATGCGATGACCCATGCAATTGAGGCTTATTTAGTGCCTGGATTTAACCCGCTTTGTGATGGTCTAGCGCTTGAGGGGTTGGCCTTGGTTTCAAAGTGGTTGCAAATTTCTGTCAATGAACCCCATAATATGAAAGCAAGGGGAGCGATGTTAGTTGGCTCCTGCCTCGGAGGCATTGCGTTTCTGAAGGGCCTCGGGTTGGTTCATGCGATATCACATATGGTTGGAGCTGAGTTTGATACGCAGCATGGTTTGACAAATGCGGTAGTGCTTCCAGTTGTGTTACGTTTCAATTTGCCTGGACAAGAACTCAAAGTTCAGCGCATGGCGCAGGTTATGGGATTGGAAGATACATCTACGGAGAGCTTTATTAGGCACATAGAGGGCGTATTAGATGACATTAATATACCGAACTCTTTGAGTGATCTGGATATTCCAATGGCAAGCGCGCAGCGCTTAGCCGAAAAATCAATACTTGATAGTGCAGCCCAAACTAATCCACGGACCGCTACAGTTCCCGAAATTAGTACTTTAATTGAGGAAGCCATATTAAAAGCTCGTTAGGGCTAAGGAGAACAAAATGGAAAATCTAAATAAATTTTATATTGATGGACGTTGGGTGGTACCAAATTCATCTCAGACCATGTCAGTTCTTAACCCAGCGACTGAGATACAAATAGGGACCATTACGCTTGGAAATGAAACAGATGTAAACGCTGCGGTAGTGGCGGCCACAAAAGCTTTTTCGCATTATTCGCAAAGCTCAAAGGCTGAACGGTTACAGTTGCTGAAAAGACTTATGACTGGCACCCAAGAAAGATTTGAGGATTTGGCCCAAGCGATGAGCTCAGAGATGGGCGCCCCAATTTCTATGGCGCGTGATGCTCATGCCGATGCCGCGGTGGGCCATTTGCAGGGTTTCATTGATGCATTAGAAAAATTAAAAGACCGAGATGTTTTAGCGAATGGAGATATACAGGTATATGAGCCGATTGGCGTATGTGGTTTAATCACACCCTGGAATTGGCCAATGAACCAGATTGCATTGAAGGTAATTCCAGCCTTAGCCACTGGCTGTACGTGTGTATTAAAACCTTCTGAACACACTCCAATTTCTGCAATGATCTACGCTGAAATCATTCATGAGGCTGGTTATCCAGCTGGCGTATTTAATCTTATACAAGGTGATGGCCTAACTGTCGGATCGGCTCTCTCCCGCCACCCTGATATTCAAATGATGTCCTTTACGGGCTCAACAAGAGCTGGGACAGCCGTAACACGCGATGCCGCCGAGACGGTTAAGAGGGTCACATTAGAGTTGGGAGGTAAGTCACCTAACATAGTATTTGCGGATTGTGATTTAAAGGAGCGTGTTACTGCGTCAGTTGATGAATGTATGTATAATACTGGTCAATCTTGCGATGCACCAACCCGGCTTCTTGTTGAGCGCTCTTGTTTGGGTGAGGTACTCGAAATCGCAAAACGCGCTGGGGATGCGGTCGTGATCGGAAACCCAATGAAAGAAGGGTCCCATATTGGACCCTTATTCGATCGTATCCAATTTGACCGTGTTCAAAAGATGATTTCTGTTGGAATTGATGAAGGCGCTACCATTTTATGTGGTGGTTTGGGTAGGCCAGATGGAGTATCGAAGGGATGGTTTGTGAAGCCAACTATATTCACCGATGTTTCAAATAATATGCGGATTGCGCGTGAAGAAATTTTTGGCCCTGTCCTCGTTGTAATTCCTTTTGAAAATGAAGCCGAAGCTATCAAAATTGCAAATGATACGCCATATGGATTGGCGGCATACCTCCAAACTGGTGACCCCCAGCGGGCTGAGCGGGTGGCTGCTCGTTTGCGCGCTGGTGCGGTGCACATCAACGGTGGTGGCTTTAACTATGGTTCTCCATTTGGAGGTTATAAGCAGTCTGGAAACGGACGTGAGGGGGGCCTGATGGGGCTGGAAGATTATCTTGAGACAAAAACCCTGCATGGTTTAGGTTAACACTTCATATTTTTACTTCCTGAAACTGGGAGTAATCAGAGGCCGCAACGTTATTTCAAAATTAGCTTATTAAGTAGTTTCTTTAATATGTTAAATTGTTTTATATTGTCGCCGGTAGCGCGGAAATAAGTTTTTAAACTTCCTATAAAAGGGTATAAAATATGAGTGTATGCTGTGGACCAGGATATTCTAGCCCATCTGAGGCTATAAAAGCTCCGAGTGAAAAACTCCTTTATACAATCGCAATATATACTGGTACGGGTATTCAAAAGCCCGATTATCTTGCGACAGTTGACGTGGATCCTTCTAGCGCGACATTTTCCAAAGTTATTCATAGATTAGAAATGCCAGGAATTGGTGATGAGCTTCATCATATGGGGTGGAATGCCTGCTCATCATGCCATGACGACTCAAGCATGGCACGGAAATACTTATTATTGCCGGGTGTTCGTTCAAATAATATCCATATTGTGGATACAGCTACTGATCCGCGTGCACCACGTATTCACAAAGTTGTTAAGGGCTCGGATATAAAGGCTAAAACAAATCTTTCCGGACCACATACGGTTCATTGCTTAGGCTCGGAGATTATCATTTCCATGTTGGGTGACGCCAAGGGTGAGGCACCTGGGGGTTATCTAAATTTAAACAAAGATTTTGAAATCATGGGCCGTTGGGAAAACTCGATGGGTAATATTAAGTTTGGGTATGATTTCTGGTATCAGCCACGCCATAATGTGATGGTATCTTCCGAATGGGCTGCGCCAAATACCTTTATGCCAGGGTTTGATTTGGAAGAGGTTGGACATCTCAAATATGGACGCGAAATACACTTTTGGGATTTTGAAAAGAAAGAGCCAATTGAGACCATGTATTTAGGAGAAGATGGTTTGCTACCTCTCGAGGTAAAATTTCATCACAACCCTGATAGTACGCATGGCTTTTGTGGAGCTGCATTGAGTTCCAACGTAATCCATTGGTGGAAGGACGAGACAGGGAAATGGCAGTGGGAAAAAATCATTGATGTAGCTAATGAGCCGCATCCTGAGTGGCCAATACCGGTACCAGGCGTCATGTCTGCAATACTTGTCTCGATGGATGATAAGTATCTTTATTTAAACAATTGGCTTCATGGTGATATGCGCCAATATGATATTTCTGATCCACATAAACCAGTACTTACTGGGCAAGTTTGGATGGGCGGCTTGTTAGGTAAAGCTCCAGAAATAAATGGTATTAAAATGGCGGGCGGTCCGCAGATGTTTCAACTAAGTCTCGATGGGAAACGTTTATATGTAACGACATCGTTGTTCTCGACCTGGGATAATCAGTTTTACCCTGAAATTCGTGATCAGGGCGGCGTTATGGTGATGATTGATTGTGACCCTGAGAATGGTGGAATGAAGTTAAATTCAGACTTCATTGTGGATTTTGGAAAGGAACCTAATGGCCCCTCTCGATGTCATGAAGCAAGATATCCTGGTGGTGATTGTACCAGTGACATTTGGTTGTGATGAAGTACCAAGTTACAATTTCTAACCGTGATAATACTACTTACAGGGTAGATAACCGTCGTCCGTTGCTCGATAACCTAAGAGAGCAAGGGGTCGATTTACCTTATGGTTGTAAGTACGGAGGGTGCATCACATGTGCTGCAAAGCTCACCGCTGGTAATGTAGATCAACGTCGACAAGTGGCTTTGAATAATCGCCAGATCAATGACGGTTATGTAATTTTATGTGTGGCGCGTGCTAAATCAGATATCACTCTTGAGGTAGGTGTAGAGAGCCATGGATCACTCTTTCGTAACCCTTTCATTGATCCGTTACAGCCGCATGAACTAAAAGCAGATATAGCCACAGTAAAGGACATCTGACATGGACCATTCTCAACCCTATACAGAGGCGTATCTGAAAAGTATTCTGAATTCGGTCAAAACCATTGCGATGGTGGGGGCGAGCCCTGATAAAACGAAGTTCAGTTATGGTGTTTTACGCGTATTAAATGAAACTGGTTATGATATGATTCCAGTCAACCCGAGACCTGGATTAAAAGAAATTCGTGGAATGAGGGTTTATCCCGCGCTTAGTGCCATTGACCGCCCAGTTGACATGGTTGAAGTCTTTAGACGATCTGAAGATCTTATGGATATTACAAAAGAAGCCATCAGCATTGGCGCAAAAGTGTTGTGGGGACAAATTGGTGTAATTGATTTTGATGCTGCGAAAATAGCCGAGGAGGCTGGACTACAAGTCGTCATGAACCGCTGTCCAAAAATTGAGTTATTTCGTCCCTTTTGGAAGCCAAAATTGCACCTTGGTATCTAACATTAGTTTGAGTGGCGCAATTCACTAAATCTAATCAGTTTTATTGATAACTTGGTTTGGCTTGGTTGCTCTACTTCTGAAATTGTTACAGGAATTTCCAAAACTGTTTAACTAGAAAAGCTGGCTGGGTCGGCAGGACTCGAACCTGCACTCTACTGTACCAAAAACAGGTGCATTACCATTATGCTACGACCCATCAGCGAGGCTTGAAATACGCTGGAAGTATCTGTCTTTCAAGCCCCGAAATTTAAAAACTTATTTAGGCGGAGACTTATTTCTTAAATGTAACGTTGGACCGCATACTTAAAAATCAGGTTCTAACAAATTCAGCTTAAATGCCATTGCTCTCGAGAGTGACTACCAGCCTAAAATTCACATTTTTATTTTATAAGTAAGATGAGGCAAGAGAAAATCCAAGAAGAATTGCAACCCATATGACCATTGAACCAACTCCACGCATACGTGAAACGCCAGTTTCAGGGCCGTGTAATTTATAAAGTCCTTTAATTGTTAATTGAAGCAAGTTGTTCATGCTAACCTCACAATATGTGAAGGCCTTTACGACAAAAGTATAAATGACTCCGTATATTGCAGGTGCCAACCGTCGATAAATCCAGTCTACATCAAGGTTAACAGCACGTATCTCAGGTGGGTGAATGCCGGTACGCATTAGGACAACAAAAGCCAGTAACGCAAAGCAAAGTAATTGTAATTGACCAATTACGTGGCTCATTGTGTAGGGGTGATATACCACTTCATAGGGGAGCAAAGCGTATAGTGGATCTGGATAAACACCAATAACAATACAAAGCAAAGCGGTCAGACCCATCGCTGTTTGCATGTGGAGTGGCGCCTCTTTTGGGCGCAGTCCACTGTCATGGCCAAAGAAAGTAAAATATGGAATTTTTATACCGGAATGTGATAGAACACCCGCGGAGGCGAATACCAGTATTGCCCAAATGATTGGGTAGTGTTGGTTAGCAGTCTCATCCATAATTAAAGACTTAGTTACAAACCCTGAAAAAAGTGGAAAAGCTGAAATTGAAGCTGCCCCAACTAAACAAAATATAGCAGTTCGGGGCATAGTACGGCAAAGTCCTCCGAGTTCTGACGCTTTAGAGGTACCGGTGCGCAACATAACAGCGCCTACGCTCATAAATAGGAGTGCCTTGTATAGTATATGAGCAAATGCGTGTGACGCTGTACCGTTGATGGCCATTTCAGTGCCTACGCCTATCCCTACAACCATGAAGCCTAATTGATTGTTCAGGCTGTAAGCCAATACTCGACGCAAATCGTTCTCAATCTCTGCAAAAAAGATTGGAAATAATGTCATGATTGCACCAATATAAATTAGAATTTCAGTACCAGCAAACCCGCGCGCGAGCGCATAAACTGCCAGCTTTGTTGTAAATGCGGAAAGGATCACTGTACCTGTAATGGTGGCAGCGGGGTAGCTGTCTTGAAGCCAGTTATGTAATAGTGGAAACGCACATTTAATACCAAAAGAGATAAAAATTAGCCACGTACCTAATGATCCCAAGGTCATACGTTCAAAGGTGATGGATCCAGTTTCTCTGTATAATAGTGCGGCACCTGCTAGAAGAATAACTCCTGATGTAATTTGAATAATTAGGTAGCGCATTCCGGTGTGATAGGCACCTTCCGTTCTTCGGGCCCAAATTAAGAAAACTGAAGCGATAGCTGTGCCTTCCCAATAAAAAAATAAAGTGATTAGATCGCCAGCGAAAACGGCTCCAATGGCGGCGCCTGCATACAGCAAAGCTGCTATTTGTTGTACTAGGTCGCGCACATGCCACGCGTAAAGATTTCCTAAAAAAGCTGCCAAACAGAAAATCAATCCAAAAATGCGAGATAATTTATCTACCCGCATCATATCAAGTGACTGACCTAAAAGTTCAACTTGTGCGAATATGCCAAAAGGAAGGTTCCAGATCTGCCATGCGGCAAGTATTGGAGTTATAAGTAAAATAATACTGCGGGCAGAGCCTCTTGGCAAAATGCCAGTAGCTAATGCAGCAAAAATAAACATGAAGGCTGTGGGGAAAGTGCTCATCATCACTTTGTGTCCTGCTCTAATTGGTTTGCAGGGTAGTCTTCTTGATCAATTGATTTGTCGCCATAATAGTTTTCAGGGCGCTTTATGATCATCCTTAAAATTTTGGCAACTAATATGAGCGCTGTAAACATAACAAACCCATAGACCCCATAAAACCCTGGGATTTCCTCAATATGGAAATGACCATGTTTATGATACGTAAAGTCTGCAAGAAATAATATCAGACAAAGTAAAGTCAGCCCAATGAACAGTTTGTTGGCATTCTGTGGCCTTGTAAACCACGAAAGTGCAAGGCCAAGGGAGGAGAGTTTGCTCTTATCCTCAGGTTTTTCCCAGTCCATACGCGGCCTCCTTAAGGTGTAGCCACGATGGGCATCAGGAAAGCCTGAATATGCCCAGCGTAGAAAAATAAAACAACACAACCTAATGCTGTAAATGCGGGTGGGGCCCAAACTAATAAAGGGCTCTCTGCTAAATTTGGTTGCTCTGCTTGATCATGTCCTTTCAAGAAGAAGCCTTTTCCTACCAATGGTAAAAGGTATGCAACATTTAAAAGTGAACTGATCAATAGAATGCCGACCATAACCAGTTGGCTGGCATCTGCAGCACCGATAATTAGTAACCACTTACTCCAAGACCCACCTAATGGTGGCAAACCAATTATCGATAGGGCCCCAATTAGAAAAGCTCCAAACGTAATGGGCATTATACGTCCTAAACCGGTCATTTGGCTTATGTCCGTTTTATGCGTTGCGACATATATCGATCCTGCACACATGAAGAGTGTGATCTTGCCCATAGCGTGCATTACAACGTGGAGGCTGCCGCCAAGTATTCCCATTGATGTCGCAAGTGCCACACCAAGCGTTATATATGAGAGTTGACTAATGGTTGAGTACGCCAGTCTTGCTTTGAGGTTGTCCTTGGTCAATGCAATCACAGAGGACGCAATAATTGAAAATGCCGCCAGCCACATCAGCCAAATAGAGGCGCCGGTGGTGGCCAGGAAGTCAATTCCAAAAATGTAAATACCCACCTTTAACATCGTAAAAACACCTGCCTTAACCACGGCTACTGCATGTAAGAGTGCACTTACTGGCGTGGGTGCTACCATTGCTGCAGGCAGCCACCGGTGAAAAGGCATTAGGGCTGCTTTCCCAATCCCAAAGGCATAAAGCCCAAGTAGGATTGCGACTGATGGGCCTACTATCAAACCCTCTAAAATTCCGCCTGTGGTAAAATCTAACGTGCCAGCTACTGCGTAGGTCCAAATGATTGCAACTAGCTGCAGTCCAATTGAGGTGCCTATGAGAATACCAAGGTAAGTCCGCGCCCCTTTGACAGCAGCTAAGGTACCTTTGTGAGCAACCAGTGGATAAGTAGAAAGCGTCAATACTTCGTAAAAAAGAAACAAAGTGAACATATTGGCTGCAAAGGCAATTCCCATAACTGCAAAAATTGCAAAAGAAAAACATGCAAAAAAACGTGCGTGGTTTTCTTCATTATTTCCGCGCATGTAGCCAATACCGTAAATATGGGTCACTATCCAAAGGCCAGAAGCCAAAATTGCAAACATCAAACCTAGAGGCTCAACGTGAAAGGCAATGCCCAGTCCTGGCATTACTTCAATCAAGGTGAAGGTCTCTGTGGTTGTGTTGCCAACATTATTTAAAATGTTTAGGACTACGAGGAAGGTAGCGACGGCTGCGCCAAGTGTCAGTCCATCTCGCAGATTGGGACTATTCCTAAATATTAAGTTGCTAATAACTGCAACTGCAGGGAGCAACATTGATAGTAGAATGGCTGAAAATGTATCCATAACCTGCTCCGCGTTAATACATCATACCGGAGGAACCGGATAATAAAGCCTGTGCTGCTGCTTTTGCGGCACCCATGGTGATGTCTGTCGCAAAGCCAAAGTAAATACAGGCTATTGCCATTAGCCAAAGTGGCAGCAGCATTGAAAGTGGTGCCTCTTGAACAACCTTTTCAGAGGTTGGTGTCGATAGATATAGTATTTCTATAAGCCGCCAAACATAAATCACTGCTAGTAATGAGGACGCCACAATCAAAATTGCAAGTGGCCAATATCCTTGCTCTAACGCTGCCTGAACCAATAGCCATTTACTCAAAAACCCTGCGGTTCCGGGCACACCGATCAGTGATATTCCACCAATTACAGTGGCGGCACTGGTCCATGGCATTGTCTTTCCAAGCCCCTGTAGGTGTATATAAAAAGAACCTCCCGAACGCAGTACGTATGCGCCAACGCCCATGAAGAGCGCTGCTTTAGTTATACCATGGTTAAAAAGGTGAATAATTGCCGCCATTAATCCAGTTTCTGACAGCAGCGCAACGCCCAGTAGCATGTAGCCAATTTGCGCAATACTTGAATAGGCGAGCATGCGCTTAAGGTCACGCTGAAATATTGCAGTAAAGGATGCAGCAAACATTGCGAGCAAAGCAAATGGATAAAAAATAATTTCAAGCGCTGAGGTTTCAAGAAGAAACTCTGGTTGAAATACACTAAAGACAAACCTCAGCAAAACATAGATAGCGACCTTAGTGGCGGTAGCAGCCAAAAATGTGGTCACAGCAGATGGAGCATAAGTATATGCATTGGGCAACCAAAGATGTAGAGGAAAGATTGCCACTTTGAGGCCCATACCTACAAGAATGAAGGCAAACCCAGCTCGTACTGTTCGACTATCATATTGACCTGAAATCCGGTCTGCTAAGTCAGCCATATTCAGGGTGCCGGTTGCCATGTATAAAAAGCCAAGGCCGATAACAAAAAAGGTGGCTCCAATTGTCCCCATAATCAAATAATTGAAGGCCGCAGTTAGTGCTCGTTTATCTCTATATGAGCCCTGTGCAATGAGTACATAAGTTGATAACGACGATATCTCCAGAAATACAAATACATTGAATGCGTCTGCAGTAGTTGTAACGCCAAGAAGGCCAGTCAGGCAGAGTAGAAAAAGTGCATAAAATAAGGTTTGAGTTCGCTCAGGCATTTCTGAACTGACACTTTGTCGGGCGTATGGCAGGACTAGGGTTGAAATCCCAGTAACTAGGAAAAGTACAAAAGCGTTTGCCGCATCGACACGGTATTCAATTCCAAGGGGTGGTGCCCAACCTCCTATTTTATAAGAAATTACGCCGCCGCCAATTACCTTGGATAGAAGCAAGCAAGCTATCACAAAGGAAGTGAAGCTCGCGGTAAATGCTAGGGGCCACGCTAATTCACGGCGTCCAACAAAGACGATTAAAGGTGCTGTAATAAATGGAATTAGCACTTGCAGAATAGGCAGGTGCTCCGACAATGTCATCGCCACGTGGTGCGCAGTTTGCGTAGCCATCAGATCGACCCACCTTTACCATCCAAAGGCAAATTTTCTGTCCGGAAGACAGTATCTTCAAGAATTGTTATGTGTTCTTCCTCGATACTGTGATATTCTTCCCGAATTCTAATTATGAGGGCAAGGCCTAGTGAAGTTGTGGCTATTCCAACCACGATAGCCGTAAGAATAAGGACATGTGGAAGGGGATTTGAATAGGCGATACTAGGATCATAAACCCCGTCCAATGGAAAAATTGGCGCGGTTCCCCCTGAGACTTTTCCCATCGATATGTAAAACATAAAAACTGAAGTTTGGAAAATATTCAAACCAACAATTTTTTTAACCAAATTTCCCTTACTAATTACAATGTAGAGACCAGTCATCATTAGTATGATAAATAACCAGTAGTTCAGATGTCCTAGAATGAATTCGGTGGTAAAAATAGTCATGTTTACCAATCCTCGTCACTTAGAATTGGTGCCCGCGCTGCAAAAGCATAATATATCGCAACCATTACGCCTGTTACGGTGATGCCAACGCCTAGCTCTACAATTAAAATGCCAAGATGTTGTCCATGGGATGGGTGGTGAGGGTCGATGGCTGTATAGTCTAAATAGCCATAGCCCATTAACATGCTGTAAATTCCAGTCCCGGCATAAAGCAGTACACCAAAGGCCAACAGTTTATGCACTAGCCAGGGTGGAAAAACTTTTTGGGCTTTAGCCAGGCTGAAAACAATTCCGTAAAGAATAAAACCTACTGCCATTATTACGCCTGCCTGAAACCCTCCACCTGGTGAGTAGTCACCATGAAATTGGACATAGAGGGCGAACAAAAATATAGTGCCGACAAGGAGTTTGGTTATTACCCGTAAAATTAAATGGTGACGCATCAGGTCGTATCCTTCGTGTCACTAGAGTTTTTGTCGTCGTCGTTTATCCGGCGGCGGCGCAATCCACCAATTAACATCAAGACACCAATACCAGCGGCGAAAACAACCGCAGTTTCTCCCAACGTATCGTAGCCTCTATAGCTGGCCAGAATTGCTGTTACTGCATTTGGTACATGAATATCATCTGGAATTCGTTTTAAATAATCTGGCCCAACATGTGTTTGCACTGGTGTCTCTGGAGATCCAAATTCTGGCATGTCTAATGTACCATAAAACATTACTGCTCCTGCTAGAACGACTGCAAATAATGGGAGTAAATTTGATTTTGCGCTCTCTTTCTCTGCTCTCGAGGTCAGTGCGAGAGTGCCCAACATTAAAACTGTGGAAATACCAGCGCCGACAGCGGCCTCAGTAAAAGCTACGTCGACGGCGTCCCATGTAATAAATAAGAGAGCAGATAACAGGCTGAAAACTCCAGAAAGAGCTACAATGGCAAATAGACTTCGAGTTTTTACTACAGTTACAGCTGTGACTATTAGCATGCTGAAAAGTGATATGTTTATGAAAGTTTCGATTTTGTACCTGCGATAATGGGTAATTCTTTTAAGTCAATTTTTTGATGTTATTTGGTTAGTCTGAGTTGGTCTTTTTGTGAGTTTTGTTCGTAATCTGTGGTGGTCGTAGGCCTGATACCAGAGCGGCGTTAGCGACAGCATGTGTCGAAGTCGGCCCAGTTATAAACAAAAAGAGGCCAATCACTAAAAGTTTAAAAGTGATCAAAGTCAGGCCTGAGTAAATGCCCATACCAATAAGTAATAAAATGACACCAGCTGAGTCTGTTATTGACGCCGCATGAAGGCGAGACCAAAAGTCTGGAAACCTGTAGGTACCAAAGGCCCCAATAACCACAAAAAAAGATCCAGATATTATTAAAACCATACACAAAAAACTAAAAAAGAAATCCATTAATTATGATCCTCATTACTTGGCTCTGTTGGGGTCCACATTGTATCTCCAATTGCCCGATATCGAAAAAACTTTAGGATTGCGATGGTACCTACAAAGTTTATTAGGGCATATAGAAGAGCGATATCTAGGAAGTCGGGACGTCCATTTAGAAAACCCATAATTCCAATTAACAAAACTGTGTGAGTACCGAAAGAATTTACAGCTAGAACACGGTCGTATAAAGTTGGCCCCTTAATCAAACGTACTAAAACAAGGCACATGGCTATAAATATTGCTACTGCTGCTATTGAGAACATTAGAGATCCAATCTGCTCTCAATTGCTGTTACACGCCTATCCATATCTCTGAGTGTTTCAGGGTCTTCTGGGCTATAAGATAAAGAATGTACTAAAAAGTCTCCAGTTTCAGTTTCTATCGTGAGCGTACCTGGAGTTAGGGTGATAGAATTTGCAAAAATTACTTGTCCCAGATCACTTTTTTGGGTGTATGGAACTTCAAATAAATTTTGATTTATTGGCATGGTGCGGGAAAAAATAACTTTTGTCACGGCCCAGTTAGACTTGGCTATCTCCTTAAAGAGCCAAAATATATAAAAAATAAACTTTACTGGTTTTATAAAAATACGAACATGGTCTCCGTCAACTTGGTCCATTCGACGGACGATGATCATAACTAGTCCGACGGAAACTAACCCAAAGCCTATAAGCATCGGTTTATAAATTCCAGAAAGCATTAACCAAAGCGCCATCATGAATGCTGAGGTAAGGATAGTCTTCAAGGCAGTTCCTTTTTTATAAAAACTTAACGCAGAAAGGGCGGCCTCTAAAGACTACACAATGTTTATATAATAAAATTAAGTGCTGTGTACACAGCTGATCTTCAATGTTTTTAAATAATTAATTTTTTTAAAATTTAACTTTGCGATCTTAAACTTAACAGGCTAATTTCTGTACGATAAGCTAGAGTACCTTTATATTGCGGGGTCCCGGTGGCGGTAATAAAGCGTAACATTAACACAACTATTTCCATGGGGTTCCGTGACAACACATTTTTTCTCAAATTCTAATATTATGGGACTTTAAAATGACTGCCCTGGAACGCGCTATCATAATATTGGTAAAAAATCCAAATGACCCAACACTGTTCGCTACTGTGCTTGAGAGATTTTCTGAAAGCGAGTTATTTTTAGCTTTAGACATTAGTGAAAGAAGTTCAGACCTAAATCCAAAAGTAGTTTATTTGAAAGAGCAAGAGTATGTTGCTGTTTACGATACTGAGCTGCGCCTTGAAGAGTCGGTTGGTGGAGGTGCGGAGTATTTAGCATTGTCAGGTCGTGTTTTAATAAAAATGCTTGCTGACAAAAATACGGGCGTCGCGCTCAATCCTGGCACTGCAGCAATCGGTTATATTTTTGAACCTGCGACTCTTCAGTGGCTGGTTACGTCTTTAGACGAAAGGCCAGAGGAAATGGCTCAAAAAATTATAGAAGTTAGACCTCCAGCAAAAATTTCTTCAAAGGCACTGGACGCTCTGTCCGTCAAGCTGACATCGGCGAGAGGTTTTGCAGATTATGCCTGTTTGGTTGAAGCAACAGATATATTGGATAATAAAAACCCACTTTTGTGTTTTGTTGGCTCAGTTCCCAATTCTCAGCCTAATTTAGCAAAACTCGTGAATGAGTATTTACAGTTTTCTGATCATAATGGAGAACCTTGGGATGTAACTTATCTGGATCCAGTCCATGGTTTAGTCGAAAAAATATTAAATGTTGGGCTCCGCTTTGATTTGCCGCAGCCTGAGCCACCTGTTAAATTGTCTGCTCCAGGCTCGATAAAGGGGAAACCACCAATACTACGATAGTGCTAATACCCAGCCTTTCGATCTACCTGGTAGAGAAAGGGCAATCCTTTTTGTCCGCGAACAATATTTTCAACTATGACCTCAGCTGCTGTGGCTGCACGAGTCCCAGAAGCTATATGAGGCGTAACCGTGACATTAGGCATCTGCCAATAAGGGTGATTAGGTGGTAAAGGTTCAGTACGAAATACATCAAGACATGCAGCGGATACACGACCTGAAGTGAGGGCGGAAATTAAGGCATCATCATCTATTAGAGACCCTCGGCCTGGATTTATTAACACCGAACCCGCAGGTAAATAGCTCAGGGTCTTTGTGTTTATTAAATCTTGCGTATCGGGTGTATCTGGCAAGAGTAGGATTAGAATTTCAGCAGAGTTTAGTACTGTTTTGAGTTTTGAGTTTCCATGGTACGTTTCCACATTTGGTATTTCTTTTGGTGATTTTGACCACCCATTAACTTTAAACCCAATTTGTGAGAGGGATTTGGCGCAGGCGGTTCCCAAGACGCCCAGACCCAAAATTGATATTGAACGATCTTGGGCCAGCGGGGGTTGGTCATTTTCCCAAATTTTGTTAGGATTGACGATATGTTTATCGATACCCAAGTGATATCGAAGAGTATGGCCAACAACCCACTCGGTCATACCCTGCTGCAATCCACTATCTACCATTCGACAAAGAGGTTGGGTCAATGTTTTATTTCCAACAATTTTTTCCACGCCGGCCCAAAGATTTAAAACGGCCTTGCAACGAGTGTAAGATGACAAATTGGTAATAACACTATTTGGGGCATAAACGATATAATCTACAATTTCTGGCGGTAATTTCATACTCAAATATGCAGCGATATTTTTCTTTCTTAGAAAGTGAGCAAGATGTTTCTCGTAGATAGGAAATTGATCTGGCTGGGCCGCAAAAAGAATATTTATCATATTTACTTTCTCTGTGGACGGTGAACATGGGCACTTTGCATTAATCCAAAACCCAACAGTAAAACAAGCATTGCTGAACCGCCATAGCTGACCAAAGGCAAGGGCACTCCAACGACTGGTACAAGCCCCATTACCATCGCCATATTAATAGCAAAAAATAAAAAAAACGTACTACCAATTCCAAGAGTTAAAAGTGATGCAAACCGATCCTTATTACTCAAACCTGAAAGAGTACAAAAAAATAATACTGCCAGATAAAGTATTAAAAGGGTTATTGATCCTACAAAACCAAACTCCTCTGATATTGTGGTGAAAATAAAATCTGTGTGTTTTTCCGGTAAAAAATTTAAACGTGATTGTGTTCCCTGCATGAAACCTCTTCCCGTCCAGCCGCCAGAACCCAAAGCTATTTTTGCCTGAGTAATGTGATATCCTGTACCCAAGGGATCTCTGCTTGGATCAAGAAATGTATCAATTCTAGTATATTGATAATCTTTTAATAGTTGCCAAGTAGTACCTCGACTTTGAAAAACTGCAAAAGCCAAACTAAGCCCTGAACTTATGATTGTTATAAAATAGGCCCAATGCACCCCAGCCAAAAACATGACTGCTCCACCACCAGCGATTAATAGTAACGCTGTCCCAAGATCTGGTTGGCGCAAAACTAATAAAGCAGGTAATGCGATCATTATCAGAGGGATAGTGACCCAGATAGGCTGTGAAGTTCGTTTTTGAGGCAACCAATCATAGTAGGCCGCTAAAACTAATACTAGTGTGATTTTCATTAGTTCAGACGGTTGTAGACGAAAAAAACCAAAATCGAGCCAACGTTGTGCTCCCATACCTTTCACGCCAAAAAACTCTACAGATAATAACAGGGAAACGCCCAAAATATATGTAATGAATGATATATTTCGCCAGAACCAACTAGGCACCATTGCCACAATGAAAAGCATAATCATTCCGACAAAAAACCTTTGCATTTGTGGCTGTGCCCAACGTTCGACAACACCACCGGATACTGAATATAGCATTGCAAAACCAATGCTTGAAATAACAATGAGTAAAAAAATAATTGGCCAGTTTAAGGCTAAAATTTTTTTAAACCCTGTGGGAACAGTCTTAAGGTTGTATTCTAAATAACTCATGCTTTACTGCGTTCTTTAACTTTTGGACTTGTCCAATCTATCAATCTTGGCGCTATATCTTCTTGTTCAAGCTGAATTTCTCTTCGGAACTTTGTTGGGTAATGCTTTAAATTTGGGAGCTCTCCTGTAAGAGCAAAAAGAGTAATATCGCGGCCAATAGGTGCTGCAACTGAGCTTCCGCCACCGCCATGTTCAACAACAACTGCGACTGCTACTTTTGGGTTGTCAGCGGGGGCATAATCGACGAACAAGGCATGGTCTCTCTGTTGCCAAGGCAAGTCCTTGTTGCTTATCACTCCTTGCTCACGTTCTGCTGCTGTGATGCGGCGAACTTGCGCTGTTCCAGTTTTTCCTGACATACGAAATTTATTTGTTTCAATGCGGCGTGAATAGGCCGTACCGGCTTTCGTATTTGTTACACCGAACATGGCTTTCTGGACCAAAGCTAAATGATCAGAGTTAACATTTAATTTTTTATTTGGCTCCTGAGAAATATTAACATTGTTCATGTTTTGAATTAATCTAGGTTGAATGGCTTGACCAGTTCCAAGGCGCGCGGCCATAACTGCGAGCTGTAAGGGTGATGCCAACACGAAACCCTGTCCAATTGAAGCATTTACGGTATCACCCAAAAGCCAATTTTTTTTGAAAGATTTCTTTTTCCATTCGCGTGTTGGCGCTACGCCACGGCTAATTGCGCTGAGTGGTAGATCATGTTTTACTCCTAGCCCAAATCGTTTGGCCATATTAGATATTCTATCAATACCGACCTTTTGACCGATCGAATAAAAAAAGACATCACAGCTTTGGATGATTGCGTCCTCCAAATTCATTGGTCCGTGGGCCTTCCAACAGTGAAATTTATTGTTGGAAACTTCGAGATGCCCGGTACAAATGATTTCATCATCTGGCTTTAAAACCCCAGCTTCAAGTGCGGCTAGTGCAGTAATCATTTTAAAAGTTGAGGCAGGAGCGTAGGTGCCTTGCACGGCTTTTGCTCTTAATGGACCGAAAACGTCATTGCGAAGTGCATCGTATTTTTTTGTTGAAATTCCTGTGACAAAAAGGTTTGGATCAAAGCTTGGACTAGATCCCACTGCTAATACATCTCCATTGAAACAATCTATAACAACTGCGCTTGCTGAAAGATTACCTAAGCGTGCCAAAGCATAATTTTGGATTTTACTGTCTATGGTGAGTTGGGTTGAGGTGCCGGGATCTCCCTCTATGCGCTCAAGCTCTCGTATTATACGTCCAGCAGAATTAACCTCTACTCGTTGAAGACCTGCTGACCCGCGCAATTTGGATTCCATTTGCGCCTCAACGCCAGTTTTCCCCACCTGAAAGCGGGGTATTTGTAGTAGTGGATCTGGATCTTCTATTTGTTTCAAATAATGGTCACTCACGGGGCCCACATAACCCACCACATGCGCTAAGTTTTCGTTTTGCGCATATATACGGGTTAGTCCAACATCGGTAAAAACGCCTTGGAGGGCCGGGGCATTGGCAGCTACTTTTGCAAAATCAGCCCAGCTTAAGTTTTCAGCAAGGGTAACTGGCACGAAAGAACTTACGCGTAAAAGCTCCTTACGTGCTTTAGTAAGGTCTTTTGGGCGAATATAAATTAAATTTTGTAGCTTTGTTAATATTTCCTCAACATCACCTGTGTCCTCACGTATTAATCCTATGCGATAATTTGGTAAATTCTCTGCTATTAGTCTACCTTCTCGGTCAAAAATTAAACCTCTTGACGGTGGCAGCAAACGAACATTAATACGATTTTCTTCAGCTAATAGACGATATTTTTCTGCTTCATTTATTTGTAAAAACCGCATGCGAACGCCTAGGGCTGCTATCATGCTTAGTTGCATTCCTCCGATAACCAACGCGCGTCGTGAAAATTGCTTTGTAGAGTTTAAATTTTCGCTTGAAGTACTTTTCATTCAGAAACCTCAGTCGCCAATTTCTTTTTAATATGAAGGCCTTGCTTCTTAAGCATGGGCCGAAATACCCACGTAAAAACAGGATAAAAGAAAATTGTTGTCAAAGCTGTAATTGTCAGAAGCTTAAGGTCGTAGATTGCAAGAAATGTTAACCTCATTAGGATATATTGTGTCAGGTAGCAAAAAACGATGATAACTGAAACTGTTGCCCATTCATAAATAAAAAATACTTCTTTAAATCTCGCGGATCGCATGCCCAAGAATGTGGCCGCAAGAAGAACTATAACAGCCCATAAGCCTGGGGGTCGCTGCAATATAAAATCAGCAAATAAAAATACTATTGTTATAGTTATTGGACCGATTACGTCTGGTCGTTGCATCACCCAAGTAAATGTCATGATCAATAATAAATCTGGGATAAAAATATGATTAAAATCAGCTCGAATTGGTAGTGTTGGCAGCATTATCAAAAAGATTGCCATTACCAAAAAAATGCATCTAAGCCTCAAAAGACGGTTAGGAAGCTCATTCATCGTTTGTAGCGCTTGGTTTAAATGGTGGCAGTCCCACTAAGCCACCTGTTGAGGTTACTTTTTCTCTTGCTTGGTGTCTTATTATGCGTAGAAACTCCAATCTCTGTATATCTGCTGCAAGCAATACCCTAAGCCGCCCGGAAGTAGAATATATTACTTGTCCAACTAAGACTCCAGGTGGAAAGACCCCTCCGTCGCCAGATGTCATAACTCTGTCTCCTGCTCTCACAGATGCAGGGTTTTTTAAAAATTCGATAGTTGGCTGATTGGTGTTGTCGCCCACAAGTAACGCTCTTTGACCGCCAGAATTAATTGTTACGGCCACGCGGCTTGAGGTATCTCCGAGTAAGACAACGCGCGATGTATTGTTAGCAACCCCGGAGATCCGTCCTACTAAACCCAGACCATCCATGGCAGCCCACCCGTCTATGATGCCATCACGTTTTCCAATATTTATAAGAACAGTTTTTCGAAAGGGCCCGCCACTGTCAGCTAAAACTACTCCTGTAATCTTGGTAAATTTAGGGTCCAGTTTAACCTGGTTCAGATCCAAAAGTTTTGCATTTTCCTGTTCGCGTTGAAGAGCTGCTTCTTTCCAGGCTTTCATTTGTTGTAATTCTCGACGTAAGTTTTGGTTTTGCTGAAAGATTTGTTCATAACTTTTTGCTGCTAAAAGTAAGTCAAAAGCTTTAGTTAACGGTAGACCTAGCCAAGAAAAATTTGGAATAACCCTATCAATGATATTCATTCGGACCTGCTCAACTCGCGGGCTATCAATGCGCCAAAATAAAAACAGCCCCACAAGAAGAGTGACTAACAACCCCATTAACAGCCTATATGCGACCGTTGAGTATCCATCTGTATTTTTGCTTTGCCCTGCCATAATCTAACCTGAGGGTTTGAACGATTAGCTATCGTAGTCGATTACATGCATCAATTGTGCTTCGTATTCGAGCGCTTTTCCCGTGCCAATGGCGACACAGTTAAGACTTTCGTCTGCAACAGATACCGCCAACCCTGTTTTCTCGCGTAGTTCCAAATCCAAATCACCGAGCAAAGCACCACCACCAGTTAGCATTACGCCACGATCCACTATATCTGCGGCCAAGTCCGGTGGTGTGACTTCAAGAGCAGTCATAACACCGTCACAAATTTGTTGAACAGTTTCTGCTAATGCTTCAGCAACTTGAGCCTGACTGATTTCTGTCTCTTTTGGTACACCATTTAGTAAGTCGCGGCCTCGAATTGTCATTACTGCACCCCTACCTTTATCGGGCATTCGGGCAGTGCCAATAGTTTTTTTAATTCGTTCTGCCGTTGCTTCCCCGACTAAAAGATTATGCTGACGCCGCAAATAATTTATTATTGCGTCATCCATGCGGTCACCACCCATACGTACTGACTGGGCGTAAACAATATCGGCCAGGGACAGAACGGCAACCTCTGTGGTGCCACCGCCGATGTCTACGACCATAGAGCCTGTGGGATCAGTGATAGGCATGCCAGCTCCTATTGCTGCTGCAATAGGCTCTGCTATTAGTCCCGCTCGGCGAGCGCCTGCCGATAATACTGACTGTCTGATGGCCCGCTTCTCCACAGGTGTAGCGCCGTGTGGTACGCATACAATAATTTTGGGTTTTGAGAATGTTGTTCGTTTATGAACTTTGCGGATAAAATGTTTAATCATTTCTTCTGCGACATCAAAGTCTGCTATCACGCCATCACGCATTGGCCTGATCGCCTGAATAGAGCCTGGAGTTCGTCCAAGCATAAGCTTTGCATCTTCACCAAAAGCCAGTGCTTTTTTCTGCCCATCTTTGACCTGGTAGGCCACTACAGAGGGTTCATTTAAAATCACACCCTTACCTTTGACATAGACCAACGTATTTGCTGTGCCTAAATCTATCGCCATGTCTGACGAAAACAGACCACTTAGTCCAAACATTTATGTCGCCTTTTTAAATCTATACCAACGATTCTTGGTAGTTATTCTAATTTATCTTATAGAGATACGAAGAATTGTTTCCAAGGGTAGTTCTTTGCTTTTCATGTTGAAGCCCTTGGGACTACCTCAGTGCGCGGAGATCAGCCTGCATCTTTGTACGAAACTGATTTTGTATCTTCACCTGGTAAAGATTTCTCTCGCTTAATCACCAGTTTGTTGAGAGCGTTGATATACGCCTTTGCGGATGCCACGACCGTATCAGTATCAGCAGATTGTCCAGTTGCAATTTTCCCGTCTTCCTCCATCCTAACTGTGACTGTTGCCTGAGCATCTGTTCCTTCCGTCACTGCGTGTACCTGGTACAACTGTAATTTTGCAGTATGTGGGAACAATTCCTTTACTGCGTTAAAAGTTGCATCTACTGGCCCGTCGCCAGTAGCTGTCACAGAATGGATCTCATCATCTATTTTTAACTCTAAAGCCGCCTTTTGTGGACCCTGTGTACCGCAGACGACATGCAATGACGTAAGCCCCAATTTGTATGATTGATTATCCCCATGATCTTCACCAACTAAAGCAATAAGGTCATCATCAAAAACTTCTTTTTTCAGATCTGCTAGGCTTTTAAAACGAATAAAAACATCGTTCAATTGATTATCTGCCAACTCTATGCCCAGATCTTTCAGTTTAGAACGCAAAGCTGCACGGCCGGAATGTTTGCCCATAACCAAATTAGTTTCTGACAGTCCTACATCTTCAGGACGCATTATCTCGAAGGTCTCAGAATTCTTCAGCATGCCATCTTGATGAATTCCGCTTTCATGCGCAAAAGCATTTTTTCCAACAATAGCTTTATTAAATTGAACAGCAAAACCTGATACCGTTGCTACCCGACGACTTATAGCCATAATCTTTGTGCTATCGATGTTGGTTTGATATGGCATTATGTCGTTTCGCACTTTGAGCGCCATTACCACTTCTTCCAGTGCTGTGTTACCAGCGCGTTCACCTAGCCCATTGATTGTACATTCTATTTGACGTGCTCCAGCACTAACAGCTGCGAGTGAATTTGCTGTGGCCATTCCGAGATCATTATGACAGTGGGTGGCAAAGATCACTTCGTTAGAGCGTGGAATGTCTAAAATTAGTTTAGCTATAAGATCAGCACTCTCTTTTGGAGCAGTATAGCCTACTGTATCTGGAATATTTATCGTTGTAGCACCTGCGTTAATCGCTATTTCAATTGTTTTGCAGAGGTAATCATATTCAGTGCGTGTGGCATCCATTGGTGACCATTGGACATTGTCACACAAATTTCTTGCGTGAGTTACTGTGGTATGGATACGTTCAGCCATTTCATCTTTGGTTAAATTTGGGATAGCACGGTGAAGCGGAGAGGTTCCAATGAAGGTGTGAATTCGTGGTTGGGATGCGTTGCGGATAGCTTCAGCGCAGCGATCAATATCTTTTAAATTTGCACGAGCTAGTCCACAGATCACTGAATTCTTGCTGCGTTTTGAAATTTCACTTACCGCATTGAAGTCACCCTCTGAAGCAATTGGAAAGCCTGCCTCTATGATGTCAACGCCCATATCATCCAGCATTTCAGCTATTTCAAGTTTTTCTGCATGGGTCATAGTTGCGCCGGGACTTTGTTCGCCGTCGCGTAATGTGGTATCAAAAATTACTACACTGTCTTGTGTCATGAAAAGCTCTTTTATTTTGAATTTTTTTCTTAGTAGAGGCGCTGGACTAGGTTGAGCGTCTCGCGCCTAAAAGCACGCTCAGTATAAACTGAGTTCTAGGAGTAAATTTTGATAAATAAATTTTTTCATAAGTTAGATATAGCTTTAGTTTTATAAATTGGAAGAGAAAAATGGAGCTGGAGATTTATACTCTTGAATTAAAATTATGATTATTTGAATTTAATTTACAATTTATTGGCGTTCTTGTTTTTCTACTCTATGAAGCCAGCATGAGGCGAGTTTTAATAATTGGAAATTCTGGCGGCATTGGCGCGGCACTAGAGCACGAGTATATTTCACGTCAATGGAATTGCGTCGGTGTGTCCAGAAGCCTTGATAGATTGGACTTCAAAGAACCTGAAACGGTGCCAAATATCTTGGGTTCAATGAAGGATTTATTTCATACAGTTATTATCGCTACTGGCGCACTGAAAATTGATGAATATCGCCCGGAAAAAACTATTCGTTCAATTACAGCCAAAGGGATGGCTGATCAAATGCAAATAAATGCGATCGGCCCCGCACTCATACTCAGCAATATTGGCCGTCTAATAGTCAAAGATTGTCCAACTCGAATAGCTGTACTTTCTGCTCGAGTTGGCTCCATTGGTGATAATCGGCTTGGCGGCTGGATTTCTTATAGGGCTTCAAAGGCTGCACTAAACCAAATTGTTCACACTGCATCGATTGAATTTTCTCGGAGCCTTCCAAAATTGGCGTGTTTTTCGTTACATCCAGGGACAGTAGAAACACCTCTGACTGAACAATTTATTAACAATCACCAGTCTCGGTCGGCTCCTGAAACCGCATCTATTTTGTTTGATGTAATTGAAAGCCGAAGTTCTAAGGATACAGGCCATTTTTTTGATCAAAATGGCGTGCAAGTACCGTGGTAATCACCTCAGAAACGCTACGATAAACTCAATCTGACTATCGGGCAATCAACCGTTCACTATTAAAGATTAATCAGCTTCCAATGCTCCTTCAGTCCAAGTTCCACCTGTTACGGCTCCTGTGTAATAGGTCATTGTTCCTTGGCCCTGACGACGGCCCGCAAAAAAGTTGCCTTCATAAATATCCCCATTTGCGTATTTTGCAATTCCTGTTCCATGCATTTCGCCAGAAAGCCATTGCCCTGAATACTCAAAGCCATCCTGCATTTGCATCACGCCGTTACCAGAACGCTGACCGGCCTCAAACTCGCCTTCATATGTCGTGCCATCTCTATATTTTACTTTTCCAACACCATGCCGTTCACCATCTTTCCACATTCCCTCGTACAGATAGCTATCGCCAAAGGTCATGAGACCAAAGCCATGTATTTTTCCATTTTCAAAGTTGCCATCATAAATCATGCCGTTTGGATAGGTCGAGATACCCTTGCCGTCGACTTCGCCAGATTTCCATCTGCCTACGTACGTTGCACCATCTGCATAAATAATTTCGCCTTTTCCATCTGCTAAGTTAGCAACAAATTCTCCCTTATACACAGAACCATCAGGGTAGGTCTCTACACCCAGACCTTGAATTTGCCCTTCGAACCAATTGCCTACAAAATGGTAGTTATCATTACCTATCAATTCTCCGTTTCCGTGGCGAAAACCACCAAGGAATTGTCCTTTATAAACATCTCCATTAGAGTAGGAAAGTTCGCCTTCGCCTTCCTCTAATCCGTTCGCAATAAAGCCATAGTAAACATCGCCATTAGGTTGCGTGATCGTACCTTTGCCATTGAATTCTCCGTCGAGCCATTCACCTAATAAAATTATTCCGTCTGCAGTAGTCAACGATCCCTTGCCAGAACGTTTATCTGCAATCAACTCTCCACTGTAAATTGCCCCGTCTGCATAAGTAATTGTTCCTAGTCCTTCTTTGACGCCGTTTACCCATGTTCCTTCAAAACTGTAGCCGCTTTTTAAAACTAAAACTCCGCGCCCATGATATTTGTTGGATCGAAATTCTCCCTCGTAACGAGTACCATCTGGATATTCTGCAATCCCTTCACCTTCAATTTGCGCTTCAGCCCAAACACCGGTGTATTTGCCTCCATCTGCGTAAGTAATTGTACCAATTCCATTTGGTTTTCCGTTCAAAAAAGTACCGTTATAAACGGAACCGTTAGAGAATTTTGCAACACCTTCTCCTACGGCTTGTCCGTTTTCCCACTCCCCTTCATACTGATACCCGGACGGCAAGCTATAGGTGCCATAACCGTGTTGTCGTCCATTTTTGAAAGTGCCTTTATAAAAACCACCATTCTCATATTGCTTGGTCTGAATACTTGCAGACTGACCAAAGGCTGCGTTGGAAAAAAAAATTATAGTTATAACGAAAATAGACGCTGACATTTTGGCGAGTATCAAAAGCTTTTCCCCTAGAACTATGGTCCAAAATGTATTTTGGAGTGCATTGTATAAAATAGACACTAATAAACCTGGTCAAGTAGAGCAACGCCTTTCAACACTTGATTGGCTGATTACCCTTTTCGATCCGTCGTTGTCTGCTAGATATATGGAATAATTGAAGAACTGAGCGAAGTGATGACAAAAAAATTTCAACTAACAATGGCCCAATTGAACGCTACGGTGGGAGATATTCTGGGAAATTGTGATAAAGTTTTTCAGGCTTGGTGCGCTGCAAAAGAAGCGCAGTCTGATATGGTAATGTTGCCAGAAATGTTTATCACAGGTTACCAACTGCAAGATCTGGTTATGAAACCCAGCTTTGTTCAAGATACTATGTCTCATATCAACATTTTGGCTAAGAAGTGTGTGGATGGTCCGGTAATTGGCATTGGTGCACCATTTCATGATGATACTGGCCTTTATAATGCTTTTTATATTTTAAGTTCGGGCTCAATTCAGGCTATTGTTAAGAAGCATACATTGCCGAATACAGGTATTTTTGATGAAGTACGTCTGTATCGAAAAACTAATATTTCTGGCCCATATAAGGTTGGAGCATTACGTATTGGTTCACCTATCTGCGAAGATGCCTGGCATGTAGACGTGCCAGAAGCATTGGTAGAATCTGGTGCTGAAGTTTTATTTGTTCCGAATGGCTCACCCTATGCTCGCAATAAAATGAATTCCCGGATAACTCAGATGGTCGCCAGAGTTGTGGAAACGCGCTTACCTCTTGTTTACTTGAATATGGTAGGAGGTCAGGATGACCAGGTATTTGATGGAGGCTCGTTTGTATTGAATCGCGGTGGTGAATTGGCAGTAGCACTGCCGCAATTTGAAGAGTGCATAGCGCATGTCAAATTTGAAAACACCGGTGATGGTTGGCATGCTTTGAAAGCCAAACGTGCATTATCTACAACGCCGTTGGAACAAGATTATAGTGCAATGGTTCTATCATTGCGTGATTATGTCCTTAAAACTGGCTTCTCGTCAGTAATTTTGGGCCTTTCAGGAGGCATTGATTCAGCAATTGTTGCTGTGATTGCAACAGATGCTTTAGGCCCCAAAAACGTCCACTGCGTGATGATGCCATCAGAATATACCAGCCAAGGCTCACTTGATGATGCTGCTGCTGTAGCGGATGTCCTAGGTGTTACATTGCAAACGATACCAATAGACAAGCCGCGGACATCGATACATGAGGCGCTGGAACCAAATCTTTCTGGTAAAAATAAAGGCTTGATGGAGGAGAACATCCAATCACGTTTACGTGGGTTACTTTTGATGGCTCTTTCAAACAAGCATGGCCATATGTTGCTTACAACTGGTAACAAATCTGAAGTGGCGGTAGGTTATTCAACTATCTACGGAGACATGGCGGGAGGCTTTAATCCCATTAAAGACCTCTATAAAACTCGTGTGTTTGATATATGCCGGTGGCGTAATAAACACCATCGCAATTGGATGATGGGCCCCTCCAGAGTGGTGATTGATCCTCGTATAATAGATAAACCACCGAGTGCTGAGCTACGTAACGATCAAAGAGATGATGACACGCTTCCATCCTACCCTATGCTCGATGGTATTTTGACAATGTTGGTAGATCAGGAAGCAAGTGTTTCAGAGTGTATCGCTGCCGGTTATGATAGCGATGTCGTGAAGAAAGTTGAGAACTTACTCTATATTAGTGAGTATAAGCGCCATCAATCTGCCCCGGGCACTCGCCTCTCAGAACGTGCTTTTTGGTTAGATCGCAGGTATCCAATTACTAATCATTGGCGCGATAAGTCTTAAATATGTAATGTGATAAGAAATTAGTTCGAAGGGTTAAAAGGGTGGATTGGAAAGTTGGGTCTGCGCTCAATAATCTGGACATCTTCAATGGCGTCTGCGTAAAGAAAGTGCAACAGGAGACACTCATGACTACTACTCGCTTTGCGCCCTCGCCTACGGGTCACTTGCACGTTGGAAATTTACGCACCGCGCTCTTTAATTATTTAATTGCGCGGCGTTCAGGTGGAAAGTTTATTCTGCGGATAGATGATACAGATCCAGTCCGCTCTAAGCCAGAATATGTTGATTCTATAAAGAGAGATATGGAGTGGCTTGGACTTCAATGGGACCAGATTGAGCATCAATCCAGTAGATTAGAACGTTATGCGGAGATTGCAAAAAAACTTCGTGAGTTGGGTAAGTTTTACGAGTGCTTTGAGACGTCAGTAGAGTTAGATCTTAAGCGAAAAAAGCAATTAAACATGGGCAAACCACCTGTTTATGATCGTTCGGCTCTTGCCTTGTCTGAGTTAGATAGAGATGTTTTGCGTGCAAAAGTGGATGGTCATTGGCGCTTTATGTTGGACAAATCCAGGGTTGAGTGGACTGATCAAATTCTTGGAGACTTATCTATTGATGCAGCATCGGTTAGCGATCCAGTTCTTATTCGTGGCGATGGGCAAGTTCTTTATACTTTAGCCTCAATTTGTGATGATACTGACATGGGTGTTACACACGTAGTTCGTGGTTCTGATCACGTAACTAATACGGCGACACAAATTCAAATTATCTCTGCTATCGGGGGAACAATACCTCAGTTTGCTCATCATTCTCTACTGATTGGTGCTAAGGGAGAGGGGCTGTCCAAGCGATTAGGTTCACTAGCCTTAAGGGATATGAGGGAGGCTGGCGTACAGCCAATGGCACTTCTTAGCCACTTGGCTAAGCTAGGATCGTCAGACCCGGTGGAATTAAGAGCTTCAATAGATGAAATTATTTCTGAGTTTGATTTAGAAAGGTTTGGGGCTGCGCCAACAAAATTCGATGAGGCAGATTTAATGCCTTTAACGGCAAAATATTTGCAAGGATTAAGCGTTTCTGACGTGGCTACGGATATTGCTAATATAGGCGTACCTTCTGAAAAAGCTGAAGGCTTTTGGAATGTAGTTCGTATGAATATTTCAAGTTTGAACGATTTGCAGATGTGGTGGGATTTAATGGAACAAGGTGCTGACCCACAGATTGAGGAGCAAGATCGTGAGTTTGTATTAGAAGCTATCGCAATGCTTCCATTGCGACCCTTTAGTTCTGATACTTGGAGCATCTGGACGAAACTCGTGCAAGAACAAACTGGGCGCAAAGGCAAGGACTTATTTATGCCGTTGAGAAGAGCGCTTACTGGTATGTCTCATGGACCAGACATGGGAGCCTTACTCCCATACTTAACAACGATAAAAACTAAAATATAAATTTTAAGGATTTTTTATAAAGTTTTGTGTAATGAAGGCCAATTCAATGCACGTCAATAATCGTACCTAAAATTGGCCTTTACACATTATTTTATGTAGCTTTTAAATCAGTTGCAGATTCACGGCCATTATTGCCCGTTTCCACTTCAAAAGTAACTTTCTGATTTTCGCTCAGACCGTCCAGACCTGCGTTTTGTACTGCGGTAATATGTACAAAAACATCTGCACCACCATTATCAGGCGCGATAAATCCATAGCCTTTATCTGCATTAAACCATTTTACTGTGCCATTAGCCATTTATTTACTCCAACTTACTTTATTAATTTATGTAGCTTTAAGATCAGTCGCAGCGTCACGGCCATTTCGACCTGTTTCCACTTCAAAAGAAACCTTTTGATTTTCGTTTAGCCCATCAAGACCTGCGTTTTGTACTGCTGTAACATGTACAAACACATCTTCGCCACCATTGTCGGGTGCGATAAATCCAAAACCTTTGTCTGCATTAAACCATTTTACGGTGCCAGTAGCCATCCGTTTACTCCATCTTAATATACTGCCCACGGAATTGCGGCAGGTCGGCGTCAGTCAATTCATGTCGAGGACTGTGGCCGTAGTAGGAGAACAGTTTGGTCGAAATTCGGTAACTATGCACATTGGCATATGGGGCAGTTTCAAGGAAATTGCAAGGCCGAAGGCATTTACATTAATTATCCTGCGAGTTAACGCGCAAACTTTTTATGCTTCATTCGCTTTGGTTGAGATGCATCAACACCCAAGCGCCGTTTTTTGTCTTCTTCATAATCCTCAAAATTACCTTCAAACCATTCGACATGGGCCTCGCCCTCGAAGGCTAATATATGGGTACATATACGATCGAGGAAGAAGCGATCATGCGAGATAACCACCGCACATCCAGCAAAATCTACTAAAGCATCTTCAAGTGCCCTCAACGTTTCCACGTCCAGATCATTTGTGGGTTCGTCTAATAGTAAAACATTCCCACCTGTGCGTAAAAGTCGCGCCAGATGTACTCTGTTACGTTCTCCGCCCGACAACAGACTGACTTTTTTCTGTTGTGTGGCGCCTTTGAAATTAAAGGCAGAACAATATGCGCGGCCGTTTACTTCCGCGTCACCTAGCTGAATTACATCCAAACCGTCGGCGACCGCCTCCCAAACGTTTGCATTTGGATCTAAGTCATCACGAGATTGATCTACGTATGACAATTGCACCGTATCGCCAAATTCTACAGATCCTTGGTCTGGTTGCTCCTGTCCTGTGAGCATTTTGAACAAAGTAGTTTTTCCAGCGCCATTGGCGCCAATTACACCGATGATGCCACCTGGCGGTAGTGAAAACGATAGGTTTTCTAAAAGAAGCTTGTCGCCCATAGCCTTCTTAAGGCCTTCCACTTCAATGACCTTAGAGCCAAGCCTTGGGCCGTTGGGAATGACTATTTGTGCACGACCCAGTTTTTCTCGCTCTGATTGATTTGCCATGTCATTGTATGCTGCGATACGAGACTTGGATTTCGCCTGCCTAGCTTTTTGCCCTTGCCGCATCCAATCTAACTCGCGCTCTAAAGTTTTTTGTTTGGATTTATCCTCTCTTGCCTCTTGGGATAAACGCTTGGCTTTTTGTTCAAGCCAGCTTGAGTAATTTCCTTCATAAGGTACGCCTTGGCCTCGATCAATTTCTAAAATCCAGCTCGTAATATCATCCAGGAAATATCGATCGTGTGTTACAACCAAAATTGTGCCAGTGTACTCGATAAGATGTTTTTGCAGCCAACCAATTGTCTCTGCATCAAGGTGGTTAGTTGGCTCATCCAAAAGTAACATTTCTGGTTGTTCTAAAAGCAAACGACACAAAGCAACTCGGCGTGCTTCCCCTCCTGAAAGATTTTTGGGCATTGCATCATCTGGTGGACATCTTAGTGCCTCTAGGCTTACATCTATTTGCGCATCTAAGTCCCAAAGATTTTGAGCGTCAATTTCATCTTGGAGTTGCGCCATTTCATCTGCAGTTTCATCAGAATAATTCATTGCCAAGTGATTGTAACGGTCCAATATATCTTTTTTTGGTTTTACACCAAGCATGACATTTTCGCGCACGGTAAGTGTCTCGTCCAATTTGGGCTCTTGTGGTAAGTAACCGACTTTCGCACCAGCTGCGGCCCAAGCTTCGCCAGTAAAATCTTTATCCAGGCCAGCCATGATTTTTAATAGTGTAGATTTTCCAGATCCGTTAACTCCCACCACTCCAATTTTTACGCCTGGTAAAAATGATAGACGGATATTCTCAAAACATTTTTTCCCGCCGGGATAGGTTTTGGAGACACCGTCCATGTGATAAACGTATTGGTATGCGGCCATGTTTGTCCCCGGTGCTAGCTAATTTGTTGCAGCGACTGTTACATTGACCAAAGCATAGGTGCAAATACGAATTTTATGTTAAATTCTTATCGACTACCTGACCAACTTGCGCTTAACCTAATGTTAGGAAAATGGAATAAAATATGCGCTACAAAATTCCAAAATCTTACGCAGGCATGAGGGTAGGGCTCCTAGGGGGCTCTTTTGACCCTGCTCACGAGGGTCATTTAAATATATGCCTGCATTCGCTAAAACGTTTCCAACTGGATCAAATTTGGTTGTTGGTAAGTCCAGGGAACCCAATGAAAAACCAAAATCCGTTGTCTTTGAATAAAAGGATGGACCATGCAAAGAATATTTTTCAACATCCAAAAATTAAAATTACTAACATTGAGACGCAACTAAAAACCCGTTTTACATACCATACGTTGTTGCTTCTGAAGCAGCTCTATCCATCGACTAATTTTACTTGGATTATGGGCGCAGATAACATGGCTCAAGTTCATCTATGGCAAGATTGGAAAATCATTTTTTCATTAATGCCAGTTGGAGTTTTGGCCCGTCCTGGACAGGGTATCTCAGCACGTCTTTCGCCGGCTGCTCGTAAATTTGCAGCCCATCAAATTTCTGAAAGTTGCTCGTGGAAATTGGGGGGCGCTGTTGCGCCTGCGTGGTGTTTTGTAAATCTCCCTATGAGCCAGATCAGCTCTTCAGAAATCCGTTCGCTAGGGTTATGGAGCTAACGTCCTAAAGCGGTTTGGTCAAATTTTAAAAAAAAATTAAACCTAAACCTAAAAAATTTTAGCCGTAGGTGGATTGTAGAACATATGCCAACTAAAAAACTGCACCTCTGGATTGAAAACATACTAATTGTGCCAAAAGAGTTGCTTATGCGCTTTAATAAGCCGAGATCAAAAATAAGTTGGCGTCATTGATAGTGCCATTTAAGTCAGTTTTCGGAAACGGGCTCGCGCGGCCATCTCAATCGCTGCTCCGTGCAGGCGATCGAGATTTAATTCATAACGGATTTCTTGTAACATGCGCAGTTCCTCTTGCTTCAACTTTCCATCTGCTGCAGCTACGTCACAAGCCATTGCGTATGCAGTTTCGTTTAGGTGGCTGGGCAAGTTGTCACGAATTAAACCAAACAAAGCGTCAAGTCCGTCTTCCTCAGATAGTAAATCCAACACCATAGCCGCAACGGACTTGATCCGATCTACGTCATAATCACTAAAAATTGGTAAATGATTTACTATAGACTGAATCGTAATTAACTCTGCAGTCCTGATGTTTTCGTCGCTAGCAGAAATAGCAATCATGACTGCCACTAAGCAGTCTTGTGATGAAAGTGGTGCAGGACTATCAGTCAATTTGTCAAAATCCTTTTGTCAGGTTTACTTGAACTTATTGACCCGACGCTCACGCAGCAATAGGGAAGCTGTAAAAAAGTGGAGTTTGATATGTCTGTTCTTCGCGAAGCCGCTACTCAATCCAAGGCATGGCCTTTTGAGGAAGCCCGCCGGATATTAAAGCGATTTGAGAAAACTCCGCCAAAAAATGGTTATGCGCTGTTTGAGACTGGATATGGACCGAGCGGTCTGCCGCACATAGGAACTTTTGGTGAGGTGGCTCGGACCTCAATGGTAATTAGAGCTTTTCAAGAGCTCAGTGAAATTCCAACACGCCTTGTTTGCTTTTCTGATGATTTGGATGGGATGCGGAAGGTGCCAAGCAACGTTCCTAATTCGGAGGGTCTAATTAAGTACTTACAGCTACCTTTAACATCTGTCCCGGACCCATTTGGAGAATATGAAAGCTTTGGTCATCACAATAATGCAATGCTGAAGCGTTTTTTGGATACTTTTGGTTTCGATTATGAGTTCATCAGCGCCACAGAATTTTACAAGAGCGGAAGATTTGATACAATTCTACTCCAGGCAGTTGAAAAATATGATGAAATTATGAAGGTGATGTTAGCTTCATTGCGTGAAGAGCGTCGGCAAACATATTCTATTTTTTTACCAATCCATCCGGTAACGGGGAGGGTTATGTATGTCCCAATGAAATCTGTCAGCCGAGAGAATGGTACGATTACTTTTGATAGTGAGGACGGCACAGAAATGACGTTGCCTGTGACGGGTGGAAACGTCAAACTACAATGGAAACCTGATTTTGGAGCGCGTTGGGCTGCGCTTGGCGTCGATTTTGAAATGTATGGCAAGGATCACTCTACAAATACTCCAATTTATGACAAAATATCTCGTATCTTAGGGCACATCGCTCCTGAACATTTTAGTTATGAGTTATTTCTGGATGAAAATGGCCAGAAGATATCTAAAACTTCTGGTAACGGAGTTTCTATTGACCAGTGGTTGCGTTATGCCAGCACCGCAAGTCTTTCCTATTTTATGTATCTAAAGCCAAAAACAGCCAAAAGAATGCATTTTGATGTGATACCTAAAGCTGTAGATGAATATCACCAACAATTACGAGCTTATGAGACACAGGACGATAATGCGCGCCTTAACAATCCTGTTTGGCATATCCATGGTGGTGACGTTCCAAAAAGTGGGATGGTCGTACCTTTTTCTATGTTGTTGAATTTGGCTTCGGTAGTAGGTGCTAAAAACAAAGACCAGTTGTGGGGATTTATAAAAAGATACGCGCCTGATGCCACTCCCGACGTGAATTCTGATTTAGATGCGGCAGTAGAATTTGCCGTGCGGTACTATGATGACTTTGTAAAACCAACCAAAACTTATCGTGCCCCAAGTGATTTAGAAGCTGAGGCTTTGGCGGAATTACTTTCTGGGTTGAAAACGTGGAACCAAGGACCAGATCCTGATGCCCTTCAGAGCCTTGTTTTTTCTTGTGGACGTGAACGGTTTGATCCAATGCGCGATTGGTTTAAAGCATTATATGAAGTGCTGCTTGGTGCCTCGCAAGGCCCCCGGTTTGGCGGTTTCTTGGCTTTGCTTGGTATCGACGAAAGTATAGCTTTGATAGAAAAGTGTTTAGCTGGAGATCTTTCATAATCACATAGATTTTGACCAATCTCGCTCACGCACTAATTAAAAGAAATGTGAGTGAGGAGAAGAAAATGAAATCCATTATAATGGCTTTGGGGCTTTGGGTGATCTGGTTTTCAGCTGCGTGGTCGGATGAAACTAAAATCCAGACGACTATCCAATCACAAATAGAGGCATTTCAAAGAGATGATTTTATAGCAGCATTTGAATATGCCAGTCCAAATATCCAAACTATTTTTAAGTCCTCAGAGCGATTTGGCTTAATGGTTCGGCGTGGCTATCCGATGGTTTATCGACCCGCTGATATTAAGTTTTTAGAGCTGCAAACCATTGAAGACGAATTTTGGCAAAAGGTCCAAATACAGGACCAACAGGGCCGATTTCATGTAATGGCTTATCGCATGCTTAATATTGGTGGTAAATGGCTAATTAATGGAGTTCAGCTTCTGCCTTCAGAAGAAATTGGCGTATAGGCGTACAACCAGTTAGTTCCACTTTTTAATCATCAGCGTCGTCGAGCTCGACCCCTCGCACCAGCGCGTCCACCCGTTGACCGCCCTGAAGCTTTTTTTACATCTTCTACAGCTTTTTCTACAGCGTATTGTCGTGCCAGCGGGTCGTCGGCCACTGTAAGTTCTACAGTTTCCAATCGTTTGACCTCATCACGCAAACGTGCAGCTTCCTCGAATTCAAGGTTCTCAGCAGCCTTACGCATATCAAGCCGGAGACCTTCCAGCACCGTGTGGATATTTCCACCTTGCAAGGCAGGGTCAATTTTTGCTGTAACTCGCGACATATCGGTGTCGCCTTTGTATAAGCCAGCCAAAATGTCTTCGACATTTTTCTTTACAGTGTAAGGAGTAATTCCATGCAAAGTATTATATGCAGCTTGCTTTTCACGGCGTCGATTGGTTTCGTTAATCGCTCGCTCCATAGATCCCGTAATTTTATCTGCATACATAATTACGCGGCCATCAGAGTTACGAGCTGCGCGTCCTATAGTTTGCACGAGGGATGTTTCAGAACGAAGAAATCCCTCCTTATCTGCATCTAAAATTGCTACTAGGCTACATTCAGGGATGTCCAATCCTTCCCTCAAAAGATTGATCCCAACTAAGACATCAAACGCACCAAGTCGTAAATCCCGTAAAATTTCAATACGCTCAATGGTATCAATATCGCTATGCATATAGCGCACACGTATACCCTGCTCATGTAAGTATTCGGTAAGATCCTCGGCCATCCTCTTGGTCAGCGTGGTTGCCAGAACCCTCTGACCTGCGGCCGCCACTTTACGAATTTCATCCAAAAGATCATCAACTTGTGTTTCCACAGAACGTATTTCTACTGGTGGATCTAGCAAACCTGTGGGTCGAATTACCTGCTCAGTGAATACACCATCAGCTTGGTTGAGCTCCCAGGATGATGGTGTGGCTGAGACAAATACAGATTGAGGGCGCATTGCATCCCATTCCTCAAACTTTAGCGGACGATTATCCATACATGACGGCAATCGAAAACCATGCTCTGCCAAAGTAAACTTACGTCGATAGTCTCCTTTGTACATTCCACCAATTTGGGGCACACTTACATGGCTTTCATCTGCAAAAACAATTGCATTGTCTGGAATGAATTCAAATAAAGTTGGGGGAGGCTCCCCTGGCGCGCGTCCTGTTAGGTAGCGCGAATAATTTTCGACGCCTCCGCAGACACCGGTAGCTTCCAACATTTCAAGATCAAAATTTGTACGCTGTTCAAGTCGTTGGGCTTCTAACAGTTTACCTTCACTAACGAGCTGGTCTAAACGAAGGCGAAGCTCTTTTTTAATTCCAATTATTGCCTGCTGCATAGTGGGGCGGGGGGTTACATAATGGCTATTGGCATAAATTCGAGCTTTTTCAAAACTATCGGTTCGTTCCCCTGTAAGTGGATCAAATTCAACAATGCTCTCAAGTTCCTGTCCAAAGAAACTAAGTCGCCAAGCTCGATCATCCAGATGGGCTGGCCATATTTCCAAACTGTCACCACGAACTCGAAAAGTGCCGCGCTGAAAGGCCTGATCATTGCGACGGTATTGTTGTGCTATTAGATCAGCAATTACTTTACGTTGGTCGTAATTTTTTCCTAAATGCAAATCTTGGGTCATTGCCCCATAAGTCTCGACGGATCCTATACCGTAAATACATGAAACTGAGGCGACTATGATTACGTCATCTCTCTCCAGCAATGAACGGGTGGCCGAATGGCGCATCCGGTCAATTTGTTCATTGATTTGGCTTTCCTTTTCAATGTAGGTATCCGATCTAGCGACGTAGGCTTCTGGTTGGTAATAGTCATAGTAACTTACGAAGTATTCGACTGCATTGTCCGGAAAAAAACCTTTAAACTCCCCATAGAGCTGGGCAGCTAAAGTTTTATTTGGTGCTAAAACAATAGCAGGCCGCTGAGTTTCTTCGATTACTCGTGCCACAGTGAAGGTTTTTCCAGTCCCAGTAGCACCTAATAGTACTTGGTTCCTTTCGCCAGATTGGATGCCTCCTACTAATTCTTTGATAGCAGTTGGCTGGTCGCCTGCAGCGGTAAATTCAGTTTCGAGGCGGAAGGCTTTGCCGCCTTCCATTTTTTCGCGTTCACGTACATTGGGTGCAGCATTCTGCAAAAATGGCATCTGCTCCGGCGAATTATTGTGCATATTTTGATTCCCTACTGAGTCATAGATTTGTTGTTCCCACAGGCATAAACAAGAGGCATATTTAAAAAACTTTTGAAGTGTGCATTTCAAATATTTTTTGAAAAACCACAATTTACATTGCAAGGCACTGGGTTATGACTGGCTACTATAATAAAAGATTGGAGTTACGGCTGATGAGGATCGCTGTTTTGGGCGTGGGTGCCATGGGCTCGATTTATGCCACTTTTTTTGCAGAGGCGGGCCATGAAGTTTGGGCAGTAGATAAATGGCCAGAGCATGTGATTGCTATAAACGCATCTGGTCTTCGCTTGTCCGGGATAAGTGGTGATAGGCTCGTGAGTAGTGTTCAGGCCGTTATGGATGTAGGGTCAATACCAAAATGTGATTTGTATGTGATTGCTACCAAAGGATCAGGAGTTGCGGAGGCGGCGCAGGCTATAGCTAAAGTGATGCCATCACATGCGATGGTATTAACCATCCAAAACGGGCTTGGTGCTGGTGCTCAAGTCTCTGATTACCTGCCAAAAACAGCCGTACTACTTGGAGTAGCAGACGGATTTGGCGCGGAAATACGGGGTCCAGGGCACGCTCACCACAATGCAATGAAATTAATTCGACTAGGCGAAATAGAAGGAGGCCGAACGGAACGGCTGGACTATCTGGAGGAAATTTGGAGAAGTGCTGGCTTCAATGCTCAGGCATTTGATGATATCCATCAATTAATTTGGGAAAAGTATATATGTAATGTGGCTTTATCAGGTCCTTGCACGGTTTTTAAGTGTAACATTGGGGAACTCCTAGCTAATTCAGACTTTCGTTCAATATCAATAGGTTGCTTGAATGAAGCCTACGCTGCAGGCTGTGCAGAGGGCATTAAATTTTCATTTGACGATGCCGAGACATACCTTGAACGGTTTGTAGCCATGATGCCAGATGCTGTGCCGTCTATGAGGCAAGATCATCTGGTGGGTCGAAAATCAGAGATTGAATTTATTAATGGAATGGTTCCGACAGTAGCAAAAAGGCATGATATGGTAGCTCCTTATAACCAAACTATTAGTACAATAATCCGTCGAATTGAGGAGGCTTTTTAATGAAATTTGGTAGCTTTAAAATCGATGGCGTGGAAACTTATGGTGTCGAAAGTTCCAATTCCGTATTACCTGTTTCAGAAAGCTTTGGTCAAACTTATCCAAATTTGTTAGCTGCAATTTCTTCAGAAATGACACAAGAGATGGAGTTTAAAAATTCAGTACTATTGCGAAAAGTTGAGTTTTTACCTCCGATACCGAACCCAAAAAAAATTATCTGTGCAGGTTTGAATTATAATAAAGTCTATCCAATCGACGTACCTATACCAGTGGCGCCAGGGCATCCTGTAGTTTTTACGCGCTTTAGTGACTCGTTTGTGGGAAATGGTGCCGCCTTACATTTGCCAAGTGGCGAGGCCGCAAATACGTATGATTATGAAGGAGAAATTGTTGCTGTCATAGGTAAATTAATGTGGCGGGTTTCCGAAGGGGAGGCTAAAAACCATATTTTTGGTTATTCTATTATGAACGAGGGATCAGTAAGGGGGCATCAAAAACATTCAATTCACGCTGGTAAAAACTTTTATCGTTCGGGTAGCTGGGGCCCTTGGATTGTGCCTGTTTCTGATGCTCAGGCTATCTCGGACATGCGCTTGGAAACACATGTAAATGGTTCTTTAAGGCAGAGTACATATGGAAACCAAATGCTGTTCTCTTTAAAAAGAATTCTGTCTTATCTATCCCATCTTTATCCACTTTCTCCAGGTGATGTAATTGCAACTGGGTCACCAGAGGGCAGTGGAGGAAGCCTTTTACCACCGAATTTCTTAGTATCTGGCGATACAGTTACTGTATCTGTGTCCTCACTCGGTACCTTAACAAATCGAGTGGGATAAAATGGTTAAAAAACCTAAAATACTGATAGTTGGTTCAGGGATTGTTGGCGCCAGTACAGCGCTTGCCTGTCAAAATTTGGGAGCTGACGTCGTTGTCGTCGAACAAGGCAAATTAGGAGGCTTGGCGAGTAGTAATTCCTTTGGATGGATTAATGCCAGTTTTGCTCCAAGTCAGGAATACTTTAAACTGCGTGAGGCAGCAGTTGATACTTTTCGACAGTTTAGTGCTCAGCTCAACTTAAATGAAATTGTTAGATGGCAGGGGACGCTTTGGTGGGAAGATCATGGTTCAGCTCTTAAGGACCATTTTTTTAATTTGAAGGCCCGGGGATACCAAGCCAAGTGGTTAAAGAAAAATGAAATTAAAGTTATTGAGCCTAATCTAAAAAATGCACCAGAAGAAGCGATACTAACCCCTCTAGAAGGGGCAGGACAGGCGGATAAAGTGGCATTGGCCATACTGGCTGAACTTACCGCTTCAGGTGGTCGCGTTCTCAGTGGCTGTAAGGTAACTGCTCTAGATTTTTCTAGGGGCCACGTTTCTCAAGCTCAGACTAGTGTGGGTGATATTAAATGTGATCTTGTAGTCATGGCGACGGGTGCCGCTGCTCAACATGGATTGGTGGGAATTGACTGGGTCTTGCCCATGCAAAACAAAACGGGACTGATACTCCAAACTTCCTCCATCCCCCATTTAATCAATCATATTCTGATGACGGACGATGTCCATTTCAGACAAAACGTGGATGGTAGTCTTACCGCTGGGGAAATATTTAGTGGTGATCTAGATCCAAATTCTGTGCCCCTAGACTTAGCTTCTGATGTAATGGCGAGATTGAAAACAAAGCTTCATGGTCTGCCTAAAATAAATTTGACTGATGTCAAAATCGGAACGCGTCCAGTACCCTTGGATGGGTTTCCAGTTGTTGGTAATGTTCCGGGGCATGGCGGATTATTTGTGGCTGTAATGCACAGTGGAGTGACCCTAGCCCCTTTGATTGGTCAACTATTGGCATCGGAAATGTTACAAATGTCGGAGAGTTCTTTGCTAGTACCGTTTCGCCCAAATCGATTTTAGGACTAACCAAGAGCGTACAGCCAAAAGCTTGCTGTAAAAATAGTTAAAGCCGTACCTATTAATACAGCTGAGGCTGCTATGCGGCGCGCACTTCCGTACATATTTGCAAATATATAGGTGTTAATACCTGGCGCCATGGCGGCAGTTAATATCGCACTTTGAAAATCAGTTTTAGATAAATCAAAGTAGCGACCAGTGAGCCAAACTAAGCTGGGGTGGACGAGCAAAGAAATTGTGCAGATGTAGAGTATAATGCGTAGATCTCCTTCTGGGCGATATCGTACTAGAACGCCCCCCAAGCCAAATAACGCTACTGGCAAGGCGGCTTTAGAAAAAAGATCTATCCCGTCAGTGATAACGATAGGTAATAAAATCCCTAAAAGATTAATGCCAAAACCTAGAATTAGCGAAATCACGAGGGCATTTTTAAACATAGACCCTAGTACTTTTTTAATTAATAGAGGACCCCTTGTGCCTTGGTTGCGAATTAATTCCATTACCGTAATTCCGACAAAATAGGCTATTGGGGCATGCACCGCTATTATGGCAAAATTACCAGATAGTGCCTGAATGCCATATGCGCGCTCTGTTATGGGAAGCCCTAATAAAACTGAATTTGAAAATAGACAGCAAAAACCTACTGCAACGCTTTCATCCCAATTTCTTTTGAATAAGAATCGAGCCCCTAAAAGCCCGAGAACAAAACTGAAGACTGCTCCAAAATAAAAACTGCCAAGTAAAGCTAATTGAAAGGTTTGTCCTAAATCCAAGTTTGAAACGGCCCGAAATAGTAAGCATGGTATCGCAAAGTTTTGGGTAAATTTCATTAGGGCTTCCACGCCACTGTCTGCAAACCATTTGCTCAATACTGCTAGGTATCCAAAACCAATTACCAAAAAGACTGGAATTATAACCTGTAATAGACTGTACATATTAGATTGTGAGCTTCATCATATCAAAAGCCGGCTCTATGCCTTCAGGCAATTCTGAGCTGAAAATCTCATAATCTAGGTCTATATGCATGTTTGTTATAATAGTATGCTGTGGTTTAGCTTTATTTATCCAGCCAAGGGTTTTTTCTACATGTGCGTGGGATGGGTGCGGCGTATAGCGCAAAGCGTCAACAATCCAAAGTTTGAGATTATAAAGCTGCTGCCAAGCTGCCGTTGGAATATCGAAAACATCTGGCAAATAAGCCATATCGCCTACTCTAAAACCCAACGCATCTATGTCGCCGTGATTTACCTCGAAAGGTTTGAAGTCGATAGAACCACCATCTCCCATAATTTCAAATGGGCCTTCTATTTCGTTCATATCTAAAATTGGAGGATAACTTGAACCCTTAGGTGTCTCAAAAGCATAGTTGAACCTATATATAAGAGCTGCTTTTGTCACTTTGTTTGCGTAAACTGGAAGCCTCCTACGCATGTTTATCACAATCATCCTTAGATCATCTAACCCGTGGACATGGTCCGCATGAGCATGCGTATAAATTACAGCGTCAAGCTCGCCTATATTAGCAGATAATAGCTGAGATCGCAGATCGGGTGAGGTATCAACCAATACCCGCGTGGTACCTTTGGAGTTGGTTTGTTCAATTAAAATTGAGCAACGCCGGCGTTCATTTTTTTTATTTTTTGGGTCACAGGCGCCCCATTTGTCTCCGAGCCGGGGAACCCCACCAGATGATCCACAACCTAGTATGGTAACGGTACGAGTCATTTAGCCTTCCAAAACAAACGTTCAAAGTTTTCTTCAGTTTTAGAAGCAAAATCCTTGAGGTTTATACCAAATATATCCGCCCCAACTTGAGCAGTAAAAGCCGTGTAAGCTGGTTCGTTGCGTCTTCCTCGGAATGGAGGCGGCGCTAGGTATGGCGCATCTGTTTCAATCAAAATACGCTCCAACGGGGTATTAGAAAAAATATCGCGCACATCTTGCGATTTTGGGAAAGTAGCAATGCCTGACATCGAAAGGTAGAAACCCAAGTCTAAAGCGATTTTGGCCAGTTCAGGTGACGAACTAAAGCAATGCATAACACAGCTAAAGGGTGAACTGTTATAACTGGATTTAAGTATTTCTGCCATGTCGTTATCGGCGCCGCGCGAATGAATTATGAGAGGTAGCTTTGTCTTTTGAGCAGCTGCTATGTGGATAAGTAAAGATTGCTTTTGTTGTGCCGAACTTTCCGCTGTGTAGTGATAATCTAGGCCTGTCTCACCAATTCCAACAAATTTGGGATGTACTGCCAAGTTTATTAATTCGTCAACCGTGGCCATTGGTTCTTTATCTACATTCATTGGGTGAGTTCCGGCAGCATAAAATACAGAGTCATATGTTTCAGCTATTTTTCGAACAATTGGCTCTTGGTGTAAGCGCGTACAGATTGTCACCATTCGGCTCACACCGGCTTGTCTTGCATTCATGATTATATCATCAAGCTCACCGTTGAAATCTGGAAAATCAAGGTGACAGTGACTGTCACTGATTTGGGGGGGATTGATCACGAAAAGCCTTTCTAATTTAAAATTTTAGCAGCAGTCGCTTCTATTTTGAAACCCATATCCAAGATCAGGGAACTGGGGTCAAGGTTGGCCTCTACGCTTCTACCTACCGTCTGACTTAGCTCAAGTTGCATATTTGCCCATTGGTGGGCTGCAAATTGATCTGGACAAAGTCGAGCAAAAATTTCCTTTTCTCCAGAGATGGCTTGTCCGTTACTATCCTGACTAAATGGCGAAAGCGCCATTCGTGCTAAGAAAATATTAACTAAGACTTGTAATTGATCAAATTTGCCCTCTGCAGTGCGGTTGTAGGAATTCGCAAGTTTTAAAAGCTTTGTGCGATCGATTTTTGGTAGGTTTATGCATAAATCAACAATTTGTGAGTAGGTATCAATTCCTTCGTTCAGAGCCAACTGCAATGCACGTCCTACTGAACCCATAGCCAAGGTGGCGAAGCGCCGGTCAAATATGACGTCTGGTAGAGCAGCTTCAAACGCAGATTGAAGGTCAGTGGTGGATAATGGTGCGCAGGCTAATTTCTGGCAACGTGATCGGATGGTTGGTAAAATCCGACTTGGCTGATGTGTTACTAAAATCAAAACAGCGTTTTTTGGCGGCTCTTCCAGTAGCTTTAAAAGTGCATTTGCTGCATTGTTATTCATATCGTCGACACAATCTACAATCACGATCCGTCGACCGTTCCCAGTTGTAGAAAGGCTAAAAAAACTTCGAAGTTCGCGAACAGCGTCGACGGTAATAACATTTTTTAATTTTGCAGTTTTTTCATCTAGGGGTCGCCGTAAGACATATAGACCTGGCTCAGAGCCAGCTCTTATTCGACGTAAAATTGGATTTTTGTTGGAAATTTCTAAGGTACTTTTTTGAATTTCTTGGTTAAAAACGTGATTGGTAGATGCCTCTTGTATAAGTAAAAATTTCGCTATGTTATATGCCAACGTCGCTTTACCAATTCCTTTTGGTCCAGTCAGCATCCACGCATGATGTAACCTACCTTTGTTGAAAGTTTGTAAAAACTTAGAGGTAACGGCGTCATGACCAAAAACCTTTGAAGTTTCGTTAGGGTGCTTCACCCCTTCGATTCGATCAGGTTCAGGAATTGCATTCATGGCTGGGCCAAAACCAAAACATCTTTAAATACTTCCTCTGTTGGGCGGTTTCCATCAACTAGATGGCATCGAAATGGATATTCTTCTGCCAATTTCAAAAAACCATGACGTAAATTTTCTTGAAATTCCAATCCAAAATCTTCAAATCTGTCTTCACCAGAGTTTCGAGCTAGGCCACGTTTTAATGCAACTTCTGGCTCGACGTCTATAATTATGGTTATGTCTGGTTCCCGTCCAATCATTGTTGTATGTAATAGATCGACTTTACTGCGAAGGTCTCCGCGTGTGGCACCTTGGTAGACACGAGTACTATCTGCAAATCGATCACAAATAACCATTTTTCCAGAGGCTAGGGCAGGCTCAATAGTTGTTTCTAAGTGGTCGCGTCGGGCGGCTGTGAAAAGTAATAACTCAGTTTCTGCTGACCATTTGTCAGTATTGCCGGTTAATAAAAGTGCCCGAATAGTCTCGGCTCCGGGACTGCCTCCTGGCTCTCTTGAGAATATGACGTCTTTTCCTTGATCAACAAAGTGCTGATTTAACAGTTTGGCTTGAGTTGATTTTCCGCAACCATCAATGCCCTCAAAAGATACAAAATTCGCTTGTGTCATTTACGCGTCCAGACGGCCCCAACCAACTTTTCTTAGCAGAACGAGTGCGACCGTTCTTATACGAGAAATAAACCCGCCGATCGCAACTGGCTCTGCTGCTACTAACTTCAAGCTCTTTTGAGGCATTCCTGGAATTGAAATGATCAACTCTCCTATATTCTCTCCCGAGGCAATGGGTGCTTCGAGGGGTCCTTGATACACAACTTTGGATGAAATTTCGTCCATACTTGAAGTTGGAACCAAGATTGAGGCACCAGCTTCCAATGTCATGGCCACAGTACGACTTTTGCCCATCCAGACGTCTGCGTGTGCAATTATGGATCCTGATTGGCTCAAGGTTTTTGAGGTGAAATGTCGAAAAGACCAATTTACAATTCGTTCAGCTTCCATTGCCCGTTTCTTAGCAGATTCTAATCCAGTTAAAACGAAAATGACACGTCTGTTGCCTTGTTTAGCAGAACCAACTAGGCCGTATCCGGCTTCAGAGGTATGCCCAGTTTTCAATCCATCGGCGCCAATGTCTAATTTTAAAAGCGGGTTACGATTTTGTGTGTTACTTGGCGCACGGCCATCAAAGGCAAATTCTTTTTCTGCAAACAAAAGATACTGCGTCGGAAAATCGGTGATTATATGGTTTGCGATAATAGCAAGATCTTTCATTGACATTCGCTGACTGGGATGTGGCCAGCCATTTGAATTTGCAAACACAGAGTGATGCATACCGAGCTTTTTCGCTTTGGCGGTCATCATTGTTGCAAAGCCTTTTTCTGTGCCATCGACGGATAGAGCCTCTGCAATAACCGCACACGCATCGTTGCCGGATAAAACTATAATTCCACGTATCAAGTCCTGCACTGTCACTCGGTCAGTAGTGTCTAGAAACATAGTAGATCCGCCGTAGCTCATGGCATGCTCTGAAACGCGCAGTTTTTCGTCCCAGCGGAGGCGACCGTCACGCAATGCCTCAAAGGTCATAAACAAAGTCATTAACTTTGACATTGATGCAGGCGGTAAAGCGACATTCTCTTTCTTTGCGAGTAGTACCGTCCCTGTTTCCTGATCAATCACATAAGCTGCTTGTGCTGATGTATCAAAGGCAAAGGAAGCTCTAGTAAAAGTGAGCGAGGTTAGAACAATAAGTAGAAAAAGGAATGGGTTTTTGGACATGATCTTTCCTACCTGTTGCTGCGTGTACAATTAACTTTACCAAAACCTTGGCTAGAGGTTAGGGTCAAGGCTTTTAGATGTTCAAATCATTATTTCTATTTCGGTTATAGACATTAATTTACTTGTATCTAAAACTTTTTTTGGTTGTTAAAATTCCACTCTAGCCATGGTGTCCCCAAGATTAGTGGCCTCTGATGGTTAAAAAATAAAAATTGTTGCAATTAACGTTCATTACACCCCTTGCTGAATCAATTTCTGGCGATTAACACGCTGTTGTCGGAGGAGTGGCAGAGTGGTCGAATGCACCGGTCTTGAAAACCGACGAGGGTGAAAGTCCTCCCAGGGTTCGA
>ENA-OQVM01000525-OQVM01000525.1-marine-metagenome-genome-assembly--contig:-NODE-525-length-58963-cov-28.599871_pt1 | contig 58963 bp, 44 predicted proteins | sample MGYA00237776_ERZ505498 | MGnify/ENA primary metagenome ERZ505498 (study PRJEB26159, sample SAMN06265151) | marine metagenome | isolation source: Helgoland LTER site | place: Germany:Helgoland, sampling... | reverse complement strand
ACGCGCTACTTTAAACCTTGTTTTTCCTATTAATTTATTGAATCTTGTTTCCCATTTTGTTAACGGTTTATTTTTTATCGCCTTTTCAAGGATATGATTCTTTAAATCACGCTTCTTTAAAATCGCAACATTTTTCTTTGATTGGTACCCTTTATCTGCCTTTAGAGGGATGTTTTTTTGGCAATACCACATTTACAGTTTCTAGAACTTCCTCCAAATTTGCAATCTCATTTTTGCTCGCAGTTGTGGTTAGTACTCCTAGAACGAGTCCTTCGTTATCCGTTACATGATGCTTTTTAAACCAAAAATGGTACTTTCCTCTTTTCTTTAACCAAGTACCTTCTTTATCGACACTATCAGCATATTCTTTGCGTACTTCAACTTGATCATCACAGCGGTCTTCCGTTACTTTAAAGTTTGTTTTTCCTTTTGGTCTAAGTGGCGTATCTATTACACTAGCATCTATTATTAAACCTGTTTTTACAATGATATTATGTGCTTCTAGCTGTTTGTTTATGGAGGTAAATAATTTTTCGAAGGTTTGTGTTTTGGTTAATGCGGCTCTAAACCTACTTAAAGTACTATGATCTGGAGCAACCTGTTCAATGGTCATCCCACAAAAATAACTAAAGGAAAGACTGTCATTTATTCGGTCTTCAACTTCATAATCGCTTCATCCATACCAACTTTGTAAAAAACACATTTTAAAAAGCAATAACCCATCATAAAAGGGCTTGCCGGTGGCACTTTTTCCTTTTGAATAGTCTTTATTTATTAGGATAGAAATCGTATCCCAATCGATAAGCGTGTTTATTTGAGTGAAAAATGTCTTTTTAATTTTTCTTGCTCGTAAATCACAAATGCTATCGGCTAAAGTTGGTTGTTTTTGTATTTTCATACACTAAATTTACTAATTAATACACTTGTAATCAAATATTTAACACAAATAATTACGTGTTGTTTTTGTGCTTTTTATTAGGTACTTCCGTGCAACGGTCTTTAGTTGTGATAGTGGAAAATCTGGAACTCTATTTTTTATGTTTTTTAAAGCAGTTTCAGAAATATCTACTACATATACATTCTTAAAACCATTGTTAAAAAGGTATTCTGCTTCGTACGAATTTCCACCGCCAGGAATTAGAATTTTTAAGTTTTTATTGGTTAACTGATCAAAGTAAGTTTTTAGAGGAGGTGAAACTTCACCTAAATCCCAACCCGTTTTATTCTTCTTATACTTATTTTCCCAAAAACCTTCAGATAGGTTCATTTTGTTAACACATTATAATTATAATTCAATAGAATGGCATCAATCATTTTCTTGACAACAAAATAGGGTTTATATTTGCAGTACAGTTCAAAATAAACATTTTTATGGAAAATTTAAATGCTGCAAAAAAAAATCTTACCGAAAGAGGATTTTTAGATATTGAGACACCTGCTATTAATTATCGTGAGGAAATTTTAAAACTCAAGAAAGAGAAGAATGCTGTTCTTTTAGCACATTATTATCAAATAGATGAAATCCAAGAAATTGCAGATTTTGTTGGTGATAGTTTAGCTTTAGCGCAACAAGCAGCGAAAACAGCCGCAGAAATTATTGTTTTTGCAGGAGTCCATTTTATGGCAGAAACTGCAAAAATTTTAAACCCAAGTAAAAAAGTATTACTACCCGATTTGTTAGCCGGTTGCTCATTAGCCGATTCTTGTCCTCCAGAAAAATTTTCAGAATTTAAAAAACAACATCCAGATCATATTGTTGTTACCTATATTAATTGTTCCGCTGAAATTAAGGCCTTAAGTGATTACGTTTGTACTTCTTCTAACGCTAGAAAAATCATAGATTCTATTGCGAAAGACCAACCTATTATTTTTGCTCCTGATAGAAATTTAGGCGCTTATTTAAATAAAGAAACTGGCAGAGAGATGTTACTTTGGGATGGAGCTTGTATAGTACATGAGGCTTTTTCTATGGAAAAATTAATAGATTTATATAAAGAACATCCTGATGCAGAATTAATAGCACATCCAGAATCTGAAGCCCACATGCTTAAAGTTGCTAAATATATTGGTTCTACTTCTGGCCTTTTAAATCATGTAAGAAACAGTAAAAAGAAGAAGTTTATTGTAGCTACTGAAGCTGGAATTTTATATCAGATGTTGCAAGAGAATCCTGATAAAGAAATTATTCCTGCACCAGCAAAAGAAGACAACACTTGTGCTTGTAGTGAATGTGCTTATATGAAGATGAATACTTTAAAAAAATTATATTTGTGTTTAAAATATGAATTACCTGATATTGAAGTGGATGCAACATTGTGTGAAAAAGCAATCATACCTATTCAAAGAATGTTAGATATTTCTATATAAAGACTTACAATGTTACCTAATAAAAAAATAATTTCTACTGATGTTTTGGTGATTGGTTCTGGTATTTCAGGATTAACTTTTGCACTTAAAACTGCTACAGCTTTTAAGGATGCTAAAATTACAATCATTACTAAAGATGAACAAAGTGAATCTAACACAAAGTATGCGCAAGGAGGTATTGCAACCGTTTACGACAAAACAGTAGATAGTTTTCAGCAACATATTGATGACACCCTGCTTGCAGGCGATGGTTTGTGTGATGAAGAAATTGTAAAAATGGTGATAGAAAATGCTCCTGAAAGGTTAGAAGAATTAATCAGTTGGGGCACAAGATTTGACGAAAATGATAAGGGCGATTACGATCTAGGTCGTGAAGGAGGTCACTCCCAAAACAGAATCTTACACCACACAGATATTACAGGTGCGGAAATTGAAAGAGCTTTATTAAATCAAGTAAATGCATTACCAAATATTGAATTCCTTACACATCATTACTCCATTGATTTAATTACGCAACATCAGGTAAAAAATAAAAAAACAAAACGGAATGGCAAAGTTTCTTGTTTTGGTGCTTATGTTATCGATGTTAAAGAAGATAAGGTAAAAACTTTTATCAGCAAATTTACAGTTTTGGCTTCTGGAGGAAACGGACAAGTTTATGAAACTACCACAAATCCAACTATTGCAACTGGTGATGGTATCGGAATCGCTTACAGGGCAAAAGCAGAAATTTCTGAAATGGAATTTATTCAGTTCCACCCAACTGCATTATACAATCCTGGTGAATATCCAGCTTTCTTGGTTTCAGAGGCTGTTAGAGGTTTTGGTGCTAAATTAAGAGATTACAATGGTGCTTTTTTTATGCATAAGTATGACGAAAGAGGAGAACTAGCGTCTAGAGACATTGTTGCAAGAGCCATAGATAGTGAATTAAAAAAGAGTGGAAAACCTCACGTATATTTAGACTGCACCCAATTAGATCAACATAAATTTAAAGAGCATTTTCCTAATATTACAGAAAAATGTGCTTCTCTTAATATTGATGTCACAAAAGATTTTATTCCTGTTGTACCCGCATCACATTATATTTGTGGAGGTGTAAATGTGAATAAAAATGCGAAGACATCTATTAAAAAACTTTATGCATGTGGGGAAGTGACTAGAACTGGTTTACACGGAGGAAACAGATTAGCTTCTAATTCTTTATTGGAAGGATTGGTCTATGCTCATAGAGCTTATTTAAATATTTCTAAAAAATACAATAAAGCTAAAATGCCGAAAGACATTCCTGTTTGGAATGATAGTGGAGTTATTAAAAACATGGAGAAAATATTAATTACCAATGATCGGAATGAAGTTAAAACGATCATGACAAATTATGTTGGTATTGTTCGTTCTAATGAGCGCTTAAAACGTGCAGAAAAAAAATTACGAGTACTTTATGAGGATAACAAACGTTTGTATGACCATTCAGAGCTTTCAGTAGATTTATGTGAACTAAGAAACTTAATTACAACGGCCTATTTAATTACTCAATTTTCTAAAAAAAGGACAGAAAATTGTGGTGGGTTTTATAGTTTAGATTGTCATTAAAAAAACACGAATTCTTCAGCAACTCGTCCAACTAAGTTTTTAATAATTGGGCTTCAATTAATATTTAAAAGTTTACGTTTAAGATATCTCCACTCATCTGTAAAAGTTGTAATTCGATCAACTTTGCATCAAATTTTGCGTTGTTAAAAGCAGTTTTAGAATTGATTAAATTCACCTGAGCTTGTCGAAATGCTATCGAAGTAATTTGCCCCAATTCATAGCGTTCTCTACTTCTTTCAAAATTATTTTGAGTGGTTAAAACGTTTTTTTCTTGTGCTTTTAAAATGAACAATTGGTTTTGATAATTCTCCCAAGTATTTTTTAGATTGTTGCCTATGGTTATTTTTTGTTGTGCTAACAATATTTGTTGGTTTTCTAAAGCTATTTTTGAGTTAGCAATTCTAGTTTTAGTGCTTCCTCCATCAAACAAATTCCAAGACAAGTTTAAACTTGCATTTAATCCAGTTGTAGTTGCGCCCGCTAAAAATGAAGTAACTGGATTCTCACTTTTATTCCACCCGTAAGAAGAATTTAAAGCTAAACTTGGTAAATAATTAGATTTGTTTATTTTAATATTGAATTCGCTAATAGCAATGTTCTTTTCGTTTTGCTTTAACAAACTATTGTTTGCCTTTGTTTTTTGTTCTAGCTGATTAAAATTCATCATTGTATTGAATTCAACATTTGTTTCAACTTGATAAGTTACTTCCTTTTCAACTCCGAGAATTACATTTAAACCACGTTTCGCGTTATTTAATTGTTGCTTCGATCTGATAAAAGCAATACGATCATTGTTGACATCAACTTCTGCATTTAATAGCTCTAACTTTGTCGATTGTCCATACTCATATTGATAAGTTGCCCGCTTTAACCGCCTTTTAGATATGATTAAAGTTTCTGATAAATTATGGTTATTTTCTGATAAACGAGCAATTTGGAAATAGGAAGTAAACAATCTTAAATACGTATTCTCTATCGTTTCTCTAGCTTGTATTTCTGTTAAATTATAGGTTTCTTTTAATTGTTGATAATTGTATTTTCTTCCTAATCCATCAAAAATGAGGTATCTCAAATTCAAAGAAGCATTGTATGATTTTGTTACTGCACCACTAATTATAGTATCACGACTACGCTGCTGAAAATTAATATCTTGATTTTCACTTCTATAATTTGTACCTGAGGAAACAGAAGCCGTTGGCAAATAACCATGATTATAAATGCTCGCATTATTTTTAGCAACTTCCAGGTTATTATTTGCTATTTTAATACCGAAGTTATTCTCTAGTGTAATTTTTAAAGCTTCTTTTTTTGTTAAAATTTCTTGCGACACTCCCTGTAAAGTCGATAAAAAAACGACCGCTACAATTGTATTTTTAATGATCTTCATTTTCATCAAATTTAGATTCTATAATAGCTCTTTCTACTTCTTCCTTGGTGACTTCTCTATTGGTTATTAACCATTTAATGCCTACTTTCATAGAATTAGAAACTGACAATAATAAAGGCAACATAACCAGCGTTAACACCGTTGCAATTGCAATACCATAAGCGATAGAAATTGCCATAGGAATTAAAAATTGGGCTTGCCTACTTTTTTCAAATATTAAAGGTGCCAATCCTGCAACAGTTGTCAATGATGTTAAGAAAATAGCTCTAAAACGAGATTGACCTGCTTTGATTAAAGCAGCATCATATTTTATACCTTCTTTTAAATAACTGTTGAATTTTCCGATCAACACCAAACCATCATTTACCATAATTCCGATTAAAGCAATAATTCCTAAAAAGGATAAAATTCCAATCGCAAAATTGTGCACATAATGTCCCCAAATAACCCCTATCATACTAAAAGGAATCATAAAAATTAATAAAATTGGTTGACTATAAGAACGGAAGGTAAAGGCAATTACAATATAAATCAACCCTAAAATAATCCATTGAATCTTGTTTACAGAATCTGTCGTTTTTTTGGCCTCTCTATTTTGTCCTTCATACAGCGGAGAAACTGTAGGGTATTTAGACAAAATGTCTGGCATAATATTCGTTTTGATATTCTCTAAAATAGCGGTTGCACTCGCACTTAAATCTTTTAAATCTGCCGTAATTTGAATTTCCCGTTTTCCTTCTAAATGATTGATGGCAATATCTCCCCTCTCTATAGTGTAATCTGCAATTTCAGAAAAGGGAATTCTTATTCCTAAAGGAGTTACAATACGCATATCATCTAAATTCTTAATAGAAGATCGATTTTTTTTATCGTACCGAACCCAAACTTTAATTTCATCTTGACCTCGCTGAAAACGTTGTGCCTGAAAACCAAAAAAACCAGAACGCACTTGCATCATTATAGATTGCAAATTTAAACCTAATATATATGCATTGTCTTTTAATTGAATGCGAACTTCTTTAATACCCGCGGGGTCGTTATCGGAAACGTCTTTCAGTAAAGGGTTTTTTTCTAATTCTTTTTTTAATTCAGCTTTAACTGCTTTTAATTCTCTAATGTTATTTCCTAACAAAGAAACGGCTACAGGGCTTCCACCGAAATTACCTCCAGAACCAAAAACTAAACTTTCTACACCATAAACTTTTCCTACTTTTTGCTGAATGGCATTGGTGATTTCTGGAGAAGAAAAATCGCGAATTTCTCCGGGTAAAAGATTTACACTTAAGGTTGCGTTTGCGCTTCCGGGTCCAACTCTTTTAATTATATTTTCTACAATGTCCAAATTATCCGTTTGCTTTTTTGAATATTCTTTATTGACCAACCTTACTTTTTCTTCGATAAAAGAAATTACAGAATCTGTAATTTTTTCGTTAGTTCCCTGTGGCATGTTTAGCGAAATTTGAACTCTATCACTGGCAATTCTTGGAAAAAAAGAACTTTTTATAACACCTGCTTTTAAAGCAGAAAAACTAATTAAAAGCGTTGCTACAAAAACACATAATATAAAGAACCGGTTTCCCAAAGAAAACTTTAAAAAAGGCATGTAGTAGTGGTCTCTAAATTTTTCTAAAACAATATTTGCTCCTCGATTCATTTTCTTAAAGAAAGCATCAACTTTATTTGTTTTTTTAGGCAGGCCGTTTTCTAGCTTTTTTCTATCTAAAGCTTTCGAATGTGCAATATGCGCTGGCAGAATGATCAAAGCTTCAATTAAAGAAACAGATAAGGTTAAGATTACAATGGTAGAAACTTCACTGAAGAAACTTCCTACTCTACCATCCACAAAGAAGAAAGTAGAAAAGGCAATTATTGTTGTTAAAATAGCGGAAACAATTGGTGGAATTACTTCCATTGTTCCATCTATTGCGGCTTGTATTTTTGATTTTCCTAAATCATAGTAATGATGATAAATATTTTCTCCGATTACAATTCCGTCATCAACTAAAATACCAATTACGATAATCATCCCAAAGAGCGATAAAACATTTATGGTCACACCAAATTGCGAGGCAAAAATAAACATGCCTAAAAAAGCGATTGGCAAACCAAATGCCACCCAAATTGCCAGTCTTAAATTTAAAAAAAGGGCTAAGAAAAACAGCACTAGTAGTATTCCTGAAATGGCATTTTTAGTTAGCAGCCAAGTTCTATCATTTAGTGTTGTACTTCGATCACTTGTTACATTCAATTGAATATTTTGATGTTCTTGATTGTACTTTTCTATGTATTCTTTAATTTTATCTGCTGAAGAAATTAAATCTTCATTATTTGTATTACTTACAGTAATATCGATCGCTAAATTTCCATTAAAATATAATCTATCAGGGTTTTCAGACCAAGTATCTCTTAATTCTGCAACATCTTTTAGACGAATAATATTTCCATTTATTTCTGATCTTACAATTAAATTTTGAAGGTCAATTCCGTAATAAGAGCGGTTGCTTGCACGAATAAGGTAATCTTCATCAACTGTTTTTATATTTCCACCAGTAATTAAAATATTCGAGTTTCTAATTGAATTTGCAACCTCTAAAAATGATAAATTATATGCACGTAAATCATTTTCACGAACCGCAATTTCTATTTCTTCCTCTGGAAAACCAGATAAAGCTACTTGAGAAATTCCTTTGATTCCTCGAATCTCATTTTCTACATTTCTTGCAGCTTGTTTTAACGATTTTAAAGAGACACTTTCTCCACTTATTGTAAAACTAATCGTTGGTCTTATACTTTCTACTTTCGCAATTACAGGTGGTTCCATACCAGAAGGAAAGGAAGGGACTCTATCAACTGCATTTTTCACATCTGATAAAACAACATCTATATTCTTGCCTTTTTCTACCTCAATATTTACACGTGCAGCGTTTTCTCTAGAAACGGATGTTACTCTTTCTACACCTACAATTCCTTTTAAATTATCTTCAATTTTTAAGACAACTCCTTCCTCCATTTCTGCAGGAGATGCACCAGGATATGCTAAAGAAATTCTAATTAATTGAGAATCTACTAGTGGAAAAAAAGATGATTTCATATTGAAAGCCCCCACAAAACCAAAGGCTATAAAAGCAATAATTATAACATTTACTGCAACTGGATATTTTATAAAGTAAGTAATGATTTTTTTCATGCTTACTTCTTTTTATTGATTTTAACAATCATACCATGAAAAGCACCAGGAAGTGTTTGGCTTAAAATTTTGTCATTGTTTTTCAATCCTTTAATCACCACTTTTTCTGCTGAAAAATAGACTGGATCTACAGTTATTAAGCTTAAAACGCTATCATTTTTAACAGTGTAGACTCCCTTATTATCTATTAGTAGTTTTCTAGAAATTTCAATAGCTTCTGCCACTGAGTTTACAACCACATGGGCCTCTAAGAACATTCCTTCTTTTAAATCTTTATGTTTTATATCTATAAATACTTTTATCGTTTGCGAAACCTGATCTACTTTCCCGTTTACACGTACAATTTTTCCTGTATAATTTTTCGTTTTTTCTAAATTAGAAAGTGCTACAGCATTACCAACTTTCAATAAATCGACAAATTCTGAATTGATAGCAACTTCCATCTCATAGATATTTGGATCTATATATTCACCTAATTTTTGTCCAACTCTTACTAAAGTCCCTGGACTTAGTAAAGTTTCGGTTAAAATTCCCGAAAAGGGAGCTTGAATTTGATGTTTTGCTAAACGAACTTCAAGATTTTTAACATTGTAATAAGCGATTAAAATATCCCTGCCTGAAATAAAATATTTTTCTTTATCTGAATTAAAGGGAGGTAATTTTGGTACAGTTTTATCAATATTAAAACTTTTCAAATAACTTTCCCATTTTTTAAATTGATTCGGATAATCTAAACGTAAATCTGGTAAAATGGATATAATTAAGTTGCTCAGATTGCTCTTTTTCGATTGTAAACTAGCGTAAAACTCTTCACTATTTATACTCAATAAAGTTTCACCTTTATCAAAACGTGTCCCTACCTTAAATGCTTTGCTTGAAGTATTTAGAACTCCTTGAACTTCAGAAAATAACTCGATTTTATTTTTAGCAATGAGACCTCCACTTGCAGATAAAATGACAGGAATGGATGTATTCTCAACTACCTCTACAAAAACAGTCTTTATTTGTTTTTTAAATTTTGGCTTTGCCTTTTGGTTTTTTGCTACCAGATAATTTCCTAAAAAATAGGTTCCCAAAATAATTAAAACACCAAGTATTGCTAGAATAAGTTTTCTCATAATTAGTTCAATTTAACTTCATATTAAAAAAGTTAAGAAATTTTTATAGTCATTACAAAGATACTTTTTTTTACACAGCACCTTTATTATATTGTTTAAGTGTAACTTTGTCAAAAAAAAGTTATTGTTAGTTATTTTAAAATGGAAAAATCTTTATTTTCACTTACAAATACAAGACATCATAACTTTTATGATTTAGTTATTTTTTTAAGAAAATTTTACAAGTCCTAAAATTTAACACAATATATAAATTAATTTGAGTTGTTATTCGAACACAAATATCGCGCTTTTTTTCTCTTCAATAGATGAAATTCCTACCCAATTTTGGGAAACGCTTCAATGTGAACACAATGTTTATTTTCATAGAGACTTTTTAAAATCTATTGAAAAAAATCATTCCGAAATGGTGTTTTCGTATATTATTTTGGTTGATAAAAATGAAAATCCAATTGCTTTTTCTTCTCTTCAAATAGTAGACTTTTATATCAATTCAATTCAAAATAATTTTAATCTTTTAAAAAATATAGGAAGAAAAATAGGCGTTTTAAAAGATGATAAACCTTTTAAATTATTAATATCTGGAAATCCTTTTGTAAGTGGAGAACATGGTCTTTTTATACAAAAGGGGCAAAATAAGCCAAAAGTAATTAAAGAATTAGCCAAAGCTATTTTGCAATTTGTCAATGCAGATGAAAAATTAAAAATTGATGCTTTTCTATTAAAAGATTTTATGAATGAATCACTTTTTATTACTGATGAGTTGAAAGACTACAAATATCATCCATTTTCTGTTGAACCAAATATGATGCTTCAACTGGATTTAAATTGGCTAAATTTTGATGATTATTTAGCTGCTCTGAAAACAAAGTTTAGAGTAAAAGCAAGAAAAGTTTTTAAGCAAAGTAACAATATTCGAATAGAAGAAGTAACTTTAAAAAACATAGATCAAAAACTACCTAAAATGACCGCTTTGTATGAAAAAGTTGCGTCCAGGGCAGGTTTTAATTTAGAGGATTTTAATTTAGAAACTTATAAAGATTTAAAAGAAAAATTTGGGGATGATTATATTTTAAAAACCTATTGGTTAGAAAATGAAATTGTAGGTTTTATGTCTGGTATAATAAATAACAAATCTCTAGACGCCCACTTCGTAGGTCTTGACTATCAGCTAAATAGAAGTCACGCCATTTACCAAAGAATGCTGTATAATTATATAGAAATTGCCATCAACAAAAAACTAAAAATTATTAATTTTGGGAGAACTGCTAGCGAAATAAAAAGTTCTATTGGTGCTGTTCCTCAAGATTTAACCATGTATCTTCGTCATAAGAAACAAATCACAAATAAAATTTTAAAGTTGTTTTTGCAGCGAGTTCAACCAACTCCATTTCAACAAAAATTTCCTTTTAAACTTTAGAAATTAAGCATGAAAAACAGGAAAGAATTAACTGCACTTTTACACTTAAAAGATTTAGGAAATCATAATTTTAGTGGCAATAGTGTACCTATTGGAAGTCCTCATGTTTTTGGTGGACAATTAGTAGCACAAGCTATAAATGCAGCCCATAGAACAATACCAAAAAACAAATTTTTACATTCATTACATTCTTATTTCTTAGAAGCAGGCGACATATCAATTCCTATTAATTATCATGTTTCAGAAGTAAGAAATGGAGGTAACTTTTCTACACGAAGAGTTACGGCAAGTCAACATCATAAAACTATTTTTATTTTGGCGGCTTCATTTCATAAAAAAGAAGAGGGTTTTGAGCATCAAATGACTTTAAAATCAGGAATAAAACAACCAGAAGAATTATTAAGTTGGGATGATATTCTAACTCAATTTGGTGATTTTTTACCAAAATCTATGAAATACTTTTTAAGTATTGAAAGACCTATTGAATTTAAACCTGTAAGAATTCCAAATCCATTAGCACCAGAAAACTTACCCCCAAATGAACAAGTGTGGTTTCGGTTAAAAGGTGAAAAACAAAATTTAGACCTTAGAACAAAACAAGAAATTTTAACCTATATTTCTGATTATAATATCTTAAATGCTGCTTTTAATCCAAATGCAAGTGAACATAATTTTGGAAACACACAAACGGCAAGTTTGGATCATTCTATGTGGTTTTTTAGAGATTTCGACTTTGATGATTGGATGTTGTTTTCTGCTGAATCTCCAAATGCTTTTGGCGCGAGAGGATTGTCTAAAGGAAATATTTTTACAAGAGAAGGCAAATTAGTTGCTTCTTTTGCACAGGAAGGCTTGTTAAGACCAAAACAAAAAAAAGCAGTAAGCAGTAAGCAGTAAGCAGTAAGCAGTAAGCAGTAAGCAGTAAGCAGTAAGCAGTAAGCAGTAAGCAGTAAGCAAAATTAAAAAATACAAACAACAATGAGTCCTTTTACTTATATTTTAACCACAAATGGGTTGCTATTTTTATTGAGTATTATGTTCTGGAAATTTCCTCCAAAAAAAATAAATAATTGGTACGGATACAGAACACACAAAACAATGTTGAATCAAAAAATATGGAATTTTGCAAATACCGTTTTCTCAAAAAACTTAATCATATATTCGGGTATTTCTTTTTTAGGTGGTTTAGTACTAGCCAATTTTGTAGCCAAAGAGTTTACTTGGCAACCTATGACTTTGGTATTTCTTTCTGTAGTTGTATGTATTATAAAAACAGAAAAATCTTTGAATGAAAATTTTACTGAGGAAGGGAAAAAGAGAAATAAAACTATTGATTAAAAATACTTTTATCTTTTTTGTACTCATAATTTTCTATTTTACCAAGATCTAAAATACTATGAAATAAAAAATCTGTAGTAATTGAATCTTGCTTTTTTAACTTTAGATACTGGGTTTTTAAGGGATAACTGTCTTCAAAATTATCAGAAAACCAAACTAACATTGCTGGGTTTTTTGAAGCATTATGCGCTTGAGCATGCAACCATTTGCCATCTTCTCCCAATGTTTCTCCATGATCTGAAATGTAAATTAATATTGTTTTTTTAGAAGATTTTTTTAATTTTTCTATCAATTCATTTAAAAAATAATCTAAATATAAAATTGTATTATCGTAAGAGTTTATCAGTTCTTCTTTTGTTAAAGATCCAATGTATTTACTAGAGATAATTGGTTTATATATTTGAAAATTACTAGTAATTCTGCTATTATAAAACCAATGACTTCCAATCATGTGTAAAGTCGATATTCTATTACCAGTAAGAGAATCATTAATAGAAAAATAGTTTAATAACGCTAAATCTTTTTCTTTTTTAAAACTTTGAAATGAATGAAATTTATCAATAATAATGTTAGATAAATTGGAATAAATAACATCTTTGTAGCTTCTTTCTATGGATTGGTTTCCAATCCATTCTGTTTTAAAAGATGCTTTATTTAGCACAGAGAATAAACTAGTAGCTTCCTGAAATACATCTTTATCATCTACAGATTTATCGGTTAAAAGCTGAGGCACACTTTGTGAAGTAAAAGTAAAAGGAGTAAATACCTTTTTAAAACTAATTAAATTTTCTAATTGAGAAAGTAATGGGTTCGTATTTCTATAATATCCGTTTAAAGATAAATGGTCTGCTCTTACTGATTCTCCAACAACAAGAACAATATGTAAGTTTTCTTCTTTTGTAAAAACGTTTTCTTTTACTTCTTTCAGTTTTATTTTTGGTTTGTTTAGATATTTAACTCCTGCAAAATAGACACTGTAAGGAAGCCTGTTTTTAAAGGCATCAAACTTATAATTTTCTACCAAAAAGAAAGTTAAGACTCCTAAAATAGCAACAAAAAAGAGTGGCGATTTAACATTACTTATTCTTGATTTATTGTGAAATCTAAAAAAATATAAAATACTAAACAAAGAAATTAAAAGGAATCCAATAAATTGAAAACTAAAAACATCAACTGCAATATCTATATTCGTTTCTAAAATTGCTTGAATCATTCCTACACCTATAGAAAGGTCTTGGGTATAAACCCAAAAGGAAAAAGAAGCTATTACTGTAAATAATATGGGGAATAAAATTTTAAATATTTTGTTGAATAAACTAAAGATGTAAATGAACCCAAACAAAGAGAAATGAAGTAATAAAAAATGAACAACATAAACTAAATTCCCTTTAAAGCTCCCAAAAGGAAAATGAACATACGATGCAATCGTTATGAAAATTGCAATTAAAATATGTAAGCCTAAGTGAAATTTAATTTCTTGTTTCCAAAACTTTATTCTTTCCATTTAAGATGGGTGCTTTTTTATTAATAAATATAATAACAGGATACATGATAATCAATTGTAAAAATACAAGGATTATTTTCTCAAGCTCACTGAATTCAAAAGATTTTGAAGTCCAAAATAAAATCATAAAAAATTTTATAAGAGTTAACACTCTTATATGCATTGCTAAAACTGGTATTGTGTTTTTACCAAAAAAAATCAAAATTTTGAATGTTTTTAGTTTTCTAAACAATAATACCCAAAAACATATACCAATACTTGCGTTAAATAAAAACAAAAATTCATTGCCATAATTTGACCTAAACATGTCTATATTTTCTGAAGTATTTATAGCAGAAATTAAATAAATTATAAAAAACAATAAGAGTAATACCAACTCATATTTTATTGATTTATTTGTAAACAAAAAATCTTTTAAATAAAAACCTGAGGAGTAAAAAAATAAGGACACCAAAGAAACATCTACACTCCATATAAGATGTGTTTTAAAAATTCTAGAAATTAAAAAACCTAAAGATATTAAAAAGAGTAAAGATACTATTTGATGTTTAATTACCTTTAATCTTCTTACAAATTCAAAAATTAAAAAGCTCATAAATATTGATGGTAAAAACCACATTGTAATCCCCCAGTTCATATATTCATGACCACCCTGGGCGTAAAATATTCCTAAAAAGTTTTTTGAGGCACTTAAATCTAAACTTGTAGAATCTCCATATTTTCTACCAATGAAAAACCAAAATATAAAAAGTAAAAAACTCCATAAAAAATAAGGGATTAAAATCTGTTTCGCTCTTTTTTTTATAATATTTAAAGTTGCTAAACTTGGATGAAAAAAACCTGCACTAAAAAAAAACAGGGGAATACGAAAACTGTCAATATAAATATCTACAAAAGGTAAGTTATGTCCATAAACAACTAAAATAATACTAAACCCTTTTAACTGGTCTATCCAGTTTATTCTTTCTTTTTTTGAATATAACATCTTCTTATTATAATAATTATACCTGTTAAAAATTAGCCATAAAAGAAACAGATAAATTTCTTCCGGGAGCAGCAACTCCTGATGCAAACTCTATATAGTGTTCATCAAACAAATTGCTCAATCTTGCTTGTACCGAAAAGTGTTCATTAACAAGATATTTTCCATTCACACTAAAAGTCATCCAACTGGGTGTACCATAGTATTTATCAACATAATTCGTTGCATCTGCATTCGCAATACTTTGATCCACAATTGGTGTTAAATCATGATTGTCTATCCCTTCATTAAAGTTAAAATCTTCAATGTCTTTTTTACTATTGAATCTTACATCTGCTCCTAATTCAATTTTATTTTTTTTATAATTCAATTCAAACTGACCAAAAAGTGGCGGAATAGAAGACAATGGTTCTTCCGTATCATAGGTCCTTCCTTTTGTATAAGTTATGAAACCTGAGGTATGAATTGTAGCAGCTATCTTTCCTAAATAATTGAGGGTGTATCCAAAAATGTATGCCCTACCTTTATTTTGATTAGAAATAGCAGTTCCTTCTATTCCATCAAAAAGTTGCTTTGTTTTATTTCCATTAGCATCTAAAATAAAATCTCTTTGAATGTAATTATCTAACAATGTATAATATAAGTTGGCTCCTAACTTAAATTTTCTGTCATTAAAATACTTCTTGATTCCAATTTCTGCATTGTATGCAAATTCTGGTTTTACATTAATATTGGGTAGGGTAACATTGCCTCTTTTTTCTCGAATACGACCAACATCATCTATATTTGGAGACCTAAAACCAGATGAAATAACACTATTTAGTTGCCAAGTTTTATTTGCTCTAAAAACATAACCAATGGTCGCTGTAACTGCAGCATTATTTGTATTGATGTCATTATTAGGCAACACAATAAAGGTTTCATCAACCCAGGTTGCATTTAAGTTCGTATTTGTAAACCGAATACCAGAATTTAAGGTCGATTTCCGATTAATATCTTGTCTGTAATCAAAATAAACAGCAGCACTCATGTAATTGCTGCCACCGTCTGGATAACGAGATTGGACTTTGAAATCATTAGAAAAACCTTTTATTTTTCCGTTAGAAATATGTAATGTTTTCCCATAAGAATTAGAAGCAACATCATTATGTGCAAATTCAAATCCATAAGACAATGCGCGTTTTTTGTCTTTCGTTAGAGACACAGAAAAGTCTCCATTCAAACTAAATATATTTACACTTTCTTCTCTGTAAGAACGATTTAAACTTCCAAATTTACGTTGAACTCTACTTTCTTGAATATTTTGATATGCTGCTGTAATTGTTCCACTTTCTAGCCAATTTTTATTTGGATTCATCAATAATTGCGAAGAAATTAACAATCTATTTTGGGGACCGTAATACCATTCTGCAAATTTTAAATTGGATACATCTGTTTGGTCATTCAATTCTGTTAGACGATCAAATCTTGGGATGTCTGATGAGGTGGAATATTGAATATTTACTTTTAAATCTGTATTTTTTGATAGTGGAACAAAAAACTTTTGCAATACGTCTGTCTGATGATAACCCGTGTTTCTCAATAATGCTGGGCTCTCATTTTTAGTTGTGTTCTCACTATAATTTCCGTTTACATTTTCTGAATAATAAACTACTTTCCCCCAATCATTAAAACCATGAGATCGATTGGATCCGCTTAATAAATCGCCAAATTCGCTATAAGAAATACTGGTAAAAGAAGCCCAATTAGTATAGCTCAATTCTGCAGAAACATTCGTAGTGATTTCTTGGTTCACTGTTGAAAAACGAGAAAACAACTGACTCTTTACCTCTTTTTTTTCAGACAATTTAGGGGTCTTGGTATAATAATGGATGACACCTCCCAAGGCATCTGAGCCATAAACAACAGATGAAGGTCCAAAAATAACCTCTGTTTTATCTAACATATTTGGAGCTACAGTGATGGAACTCTGTAAATGTCCTTTTCTATATATTGCATTGTTCATTCTGACACCATCAACAACTAACAAGACACGATTCGATTCCATACCACGAATTACTGGACTACCACCTCCGAATTGAGATTTTTGCACCTTGATTCCTGGTATTGTTGCTAATAAATCTGCGGAAGTTTGTGGGGCTGTTTTTTGAATATCTTTTGCAGAAATAACAGCAACTTGTGCTGCAATTCTGTTTATTTTTTCTTCTTTCTTGAAAATAGATAAAACAACCTCATCTAATTGTTCTGATTGTTTGGTTAAAAAGAGGCACCAATTTTGTTTTTGAAGTACCGATTTTTTAATTTTTATTAGCGCATACGAGATATGAGAGAAAACAATTCTCTCGTTTTTCTTAAACCCGGAAATATCCACGAAACCTTCATTATCAGAAGATAAATTGATTGTCAAAGCGTCATTATATACTGTAACATTTCGAACAATTTTACCTGTTTGTTTGTCTATCGCCTTTACCTTTTGAGAAAAAGAAAAATTATTTATTAAAAAAAAGAATATAAAAATTAGATACTTCATCAACTAAACACTGTTTCTAAAATTTGCAACGATTTTGGTTTTTTAAAACCGTCCAAATGTAATTCAAAATATTGAATTATTATTTTTAAGACAATCTGCCTTTCTTGTTTGTTAAAAGACACGTTTTCAATACTATCAAAATTTATGCCTAACAGCTTTTTAAATTGATAAAAATTATTTCCGTAGATCACATTTTTCTGAGAGGTTACATCTGTAAAATTGCCTTCTAATAAATCAAACCCAATTTTTTCTTTTTCTGTTAAATCTGGATAAAACCCTAAAAATCGGGTAAGATTTAATAAAAATAATAAATGAAAATTCGCAACTTTATCATGTAAGTCTAACCAAACTAGTCCCGTTTCTATATACTCAAAAAGGGCGTTATTCTTTTCTTCCTCTTTAATAGAATAAGATAGCACTTCTGATAAAAATAAAACAACAGACTGTTTTATAATATTTTTATAAATTGTTTTGTATGGGTAGGAAATTTGTGCTTCTTTAATCGTGTTTAAAGAGCCCTTATTTCGGTGACTTGCGACAATATTAAGTTGGTTTAATGGTTGAAAATAGGCGATTTTTAATCCTCCTTTTTTAGCTTTTAGAATGCCTCTAATTAAATACGATTTTAATCCTTCTTCCTGAGTGTAAGACTTTACAATTAGACTTGAATCACTATATTTAAGAGTGCTTAATACAATCGCTTTTGTAGTTACTACCGCCATTAGTTTACCATTGCAATTTTTGTAACCGCAGTTTCTGAAGCATCATCATTAGATAATAAAACAATATAAATACCCGAAGCAACTTTATTTCCTGCAAGATTTCTTTTATCCCATACCGCTTTTCCTCCTTGTAATTCCTGTCCTTCTTCAACGTTGGTTTCATAAACTAAATTTCCTGCAACATCCAAAATTTTTATATTTGTTCCTTTTGGTAAATGTATGCCATTTCTACCATCTGTTGTAACAGTTTGATGGTTTTTTAATGCAGGGTTTGGGTATGCATAAACATCTCCTAAAATAGTGCCAAATTCTTTCAATCAAATCTATCTAGTTTGTTCTTTTTTAAGTAATATATAATAAGAATAAAAACCTATTCTAAAATTATTTTTTTAAGTATTGAACTATTATTTTCTGTTTTTACATTTATAAAATAAATACCTCTTGCTAATTTAGATATATTAAAGTTATTGAAATCTGATGTTTTCTTGAGGATAATTCTTCCTTGAAAATCTAAAATTGAGATGTCAGTAATTTTTATTAAAGTTGATTTTAATTCTATATAAATTTTATCTTTTGCTGGACTTGGGAATATATTAACTGCTTTTTCTAACTCGTTTTCTTCAATACTTAAAACTTTTTCTGAAAAGAATAATTTATGATTTTCATCTGACCATAACCATAAGCCATTTTCATCATCTTCTATTTGGTAATATACTTTTTTTGCAGGTTGTTGCATATATATATTACCTGTAATAGGATTAAAAACGTCCATTTCTTCATCACCTGCACATTGTCTTAGAGTTGTACCACCTCTTTCTAATACTTCTAAAAAACCATCTTCAACTTTATATATTGCCCCAGTAACGTTACAATAACCGCCAAAGTTTGCATTTAATTGATTTGATATTTCTGACGTTATAAAATCTATGTTTGGAGGTAATGGACTCTCACCTTCATAAAACTTTAAATCTTCTCTCAATCCATTTTTTAGAAAATACTCTAATTGAAATGTTTTACCTTCAAAAAAAGAAATATTGTTTGTATTGTTATACTTTTTTACTTTTACAAAACCTCTATTCATAGAAGGAATAGGAATATTTGGATCTATAGATAAAATAGAGTATCCTAATGAATTCGGTTCTATAATAGAATTCTCTATTTCTATGAAATTTTTTGCAGTAAAATCTACTTTTATAGAATCTCTAAATTTTTCATTACTTATTTTAATCCCATAGGGAGCATTCTTTATTTCAAAAGCCCAATCTCTATAAAAATCTCTATCTTCTATATCAATAAAATCATTAGGTTGTGCCATTTTATACGCCATTTCTACAGCTTTCCCTGCATCTAATCTACCTGCTCCTAATTTATCTATATAGTTTATATTTTCAGGAATATTATAAATATTAGCAGATGTTAGTTTTAAAATACTTTCAATTTCCTTTACCGTTAAGTTACTATTTACAGATTTCATCAATCCTATAGTTCCTGTAACTACTGGTGCTGCATTAGAAGTTCCATTAACAGGGCCATATCCACTTGCATACCATCTACTTATTGATGGAACTTCATACCCAGGAGCTGCAATATCAACCACATAAGTGTGATTATGACTGCCATCTTTTTTTTGCCCATTGACATTAGAATTATCATGTGTATCTATTTTTCTCAAGACATCTCCAGTATAATTCCCAAAATCATCATAAGCTGGTTGCATAAATTCTTTGTGATGGATTGAAGTTACCCCTATAACATTATCATAGCCTGCTGGATAAAATATTTTATCATTATTAGTAGTATTACCAGCCGCAAAAACACAAATAGTTCCATTTGAAATAATCTCATCAAAAATTTCTTTATGAAGTTGAACATAATTACTAGACCCCCAACTACCATTTAATGTTTTAATCCCAGATTGAGAAAGTAATAAACTCTTATTAACTAAATCTGTTACACTATAAGGTGAACCTGTTTGAGCTTCAATGAAACAATTATTTCCTATAGATGCCAAACCTAATCCATTATTTGTATTACCTGCCATATTAAAAGCTACTGATGTACCATGCTTATGAGAATAGTTTGAACCATTCGCAGAAATTGTACCCATTAGTTCTAGGTGATTTATATCAAATTCAGAATCAACAATACCAAGTTTGACACTAGAATTTCCAGTTGTATAATTCCAAGCTTGTTGCGCATTTATCAAATCTAAATCAGTTTGTGCTAATTCTAACCCATAATCATTTGGAATATAAAATGTTGAATTATTATATTCTGAACTGAGCAATACTGGTTCATCATTTATTTGTTCAGAAAAAGTATATATATTAGGTAAAATATTTCTTAATTCACTCATTAGCCTAATATCATTAACTTTAACTAAATACGTTTCTTTTAAAGATTGTGTTTTTGCAGTTGGAAAGGCTTGTATAAAATCATATACTTTATACTTATTAAAAATTGATTGTGATTTTGTGTTATTATGTCTTATAAAAACGCCCTCTGAAGATTTAGATAAAATTGTTGGCAAATTATTCGTATTTGGTATCCTTACATAAAATGAAAATATTTTAGTTTTCTCTTTTGTATTATCAATAGGTAATATTCTTTGAGAATTTAATATGGTTGTAAATATTAAAAACTGTATTAAAATTATTTTTTTCATAGCAAGAAATTTTTATTTATTTTTTAATTCTATTATTTCTTTCTTCATTTTTTCTATCTCTTTTTGTTGTTCAATTGTGTACAACATTAATTCTTCAATTTTCTGTAATAATTTTGAGTTTATTTCGCCTAAATCTATACCATTTTTTATAACTTCTTTTTCACTAGGTATGTCTCTTAGATGTCCGTTTTCATTTATATAATTTTCTACTTCTTGAAGAGTTGGCAATTTGTATTCGTTTTCAAATACAAAATCTGACCAACCATTTAAATCTACTTTTACTTTTTTTGCGTGTATTGTTCCATTTACAGCTAACTCACTATCTGGAGTTAAAGTTCCAATACCAACTTTACCATTATTTAAAATTGTTAATGTTTTTTGATTTGAACTATCTCCAAAAATAAAAGCTTGATCTCCAGTACCTCCGGAAGAATTTAATGAAAAATAAACTTTTTTAGCAGTATGCTTCCTTAATATAATATCACCAGGTTTAGCCGAAGGGAAGAAAGCTCCATTATGAGCGGCAACATTTATACTAAAAGAACCTATAGAACTACCAAGTTTAAAAGAAACATTTCCATTTGGCTTATACAAATGTAAAAGTCTTCCTGCTGCTGTTCCCCAAGGGTCATTTATGTCATTTATTAAAGTCCCTATTGTTAAAGTTCCTAAATGTGAAATGTCTAAATTAGAATTATTATTACTTGATGTAGTACTAAAATAATTTTGTGATTGTAAATTGTAAATCGTTAAAATCAGAGTGATTGTAAATAGAAATTTTTTCATAATTTTTTTTTAAGTGAATTTATAAAATAAATTTTACACTCCAAATGTGTTTGCACGAAACTTTTATAATTCATATTAAAAGTTTTTACACAAATGGGGTTCCGACTGCAAAATGGCTAATCAATTTTATAAGTGAATTTAAAGAACTTAAAAATTTATCTATTTTAGATTGGGGTTGTGGAACAGGAAGAATTATTAGACATTTGCCTACTTTATTAGATAAAACCAATTCTTTTTACGGAACAGATTATAATAATAAGTATGTAAAATGGTGTTCCGAAAATTTAGAAAGAATTAGTTTTAAACTGAATGACTTAAAACCTCCTTTAGATTTTAAACCCAATTCTTTAGATGTTATTTATGGAATTTCAATATTTACACACCTTTCTGAAGAATTGCATTATTCTTGGATGAAAGAGTTAACAAGAGTTTTAAAACCAAATGGAATGCTCATTTTAACTACTCATGGAGAGGTTCATAAATTTAAACTTTTACCTAATGAACAAGAGTTGTATAATAATGGAAATCTTGTTGTACATGCTTATAAAAAAGAAGGAAATAGGTTGTTTGCTTCTTATCAATCTCCAGAGTTTTTCAAAAGTATTTGTAAAAAAAACAATCTAGAGGTCTTAAAACACATTGCTGGGGAAATAAAAAACAATAAACCTCAACAAGATATTTGGGTTTTAAATATGAACGCTTAAAAAAATTGTAATTTTTAGTTTACAATTGCAATTTTTGTAACCGCAGTTTCTGAAACATCATCATTAGATAATAAAACAATATAAATACCCGAAGCAACTTTATTTCCTGCAAGATTTCTTTTATCCCATACCGCTTTTCCTCCTTGTAATTCCTGTCCTTCTTCAACGTTGGTTTCATAAACTAAATTCCCTGCAACATCCAAAATTTTTATATTTGTTCCTTGTGGTAAATGTGTTCCTTTTCTGCCATCTATCGTTACGGTTTGGTGGTTTTTTAACGCAGGATTCGGATATGCATAAACAGCACCTAAAACAGCACCAAAAGGCGCAACTTTGCTGTCATAAACAACAATTCCTTTATTGGTAGCAAAATACACTTTCCCTGTACTATTATCTACCGAAATTTTTACAATTTTATTGGTTGGAAGTGGTGAGTTTTGCATGCTGAAATTTGCCAATGTTCTTTGTCCATTTGGATTTGTATAAATAACACCTCCATTGTCTGTACCAAACCATTTATTATCTGCACCATCTACCACGATTGAATTAATTGTTTGATCTCCTAAAAGTCGTTCGCCAAAACCATTTTCATCTCCATTAATTACAACGGCATTTGCATTGGGAGTTGCATCATCAAAAACACCTGAGGCATTCCGATACATAACCAACCCAGATTGGGTGCCTATCCAAGCTCTATTATTCGCATCAACTGCAACAGTTCGTACATTTAAGTCGGGTAAATTTCCTAAATTTTGAGCTGTAATCAATGCTTTTTTTCTGTTCCCGTTTTCGTTATAAATATAAACGCCATTTCTTCTAGAGCCAATCCAAATACTATTATTTCTATCTACAAACATTTCATTTAACCCCGGTGTATCATTATTTTTTACACTTCTTAAATCAACACGACTCCATTGTTCGCTAGCAGAAAATTTTATCAACTCTTCATTAGTTTGATAATTAGTAGCCCAGAGATTTCCTTGATTATCAAAAACAGCGCCACTAACTCTAATATTTATTTTTGGTAATGAAACAGAAATTGGTTTAAAAGCACTATTTAAATGATTATATGTTTGTGTTACAATATCATTTTCTACCACCAATAAACCTCCAGTAGGAGTTAAATTTATATCCGCAGAAACACCTAATGCACTTATATACACTTTATCATCATTATTTGGGTCGATAGTTACATCAACCAAGTCCCTTGGAAAACTTGGGTTAAATTTAGTGTTTATCCAATTTTCTCCGTTATAATGACTAAACCCTTTACTTCTTTGGATTGGAGTATAAGTACCAGTATACCCGCCATAAACTACCCATAAACTATTATTTTGGGCTGTTATAGAAAAAACATCATTAGACAAAGGCCCCTCTGGATGATGCTCTGTAAAACTTGTAATTTGAGTTGAATTTGTATTTAAAATTCCAAATTCTTTAGTCCCTAAAAAAACACTATTACTTTCAAATAAAGAAGTGTTTAGAGTAAAATCGAAAACTGTATTTGCGGAAAACCTAAAAACTTGATTCAGTATAGCATCTAGAATAACAGCCGATTTATTTAACGTAATAGACAAATGTGAACTTGAAGATTTGAGCGCTATAATAGGTTCATTAAAATTTCTTACTTGGACTAAAACACTTCCACTTAAGTGATATAACTTAGTTCCTTCAACCACAAATAATTGATTGTCAAATAGTGTAATTTGACTAAAGTTTCTTCCTGAGAATTGTTCTTCCCAATTATTAAAGTCTATCAATAAATTACTATTTATATCTGCAACAAAAATCCCAGTATCTGTTGCTGCATATATAAACCCATTAAAGACTTCCGTTTGATAAACTTCTAACGAACTTGAATTATTTCCTATAAAATAAGTGTCTCCAAACTCTAATTTTTCGATATCGTACACGACAATACCAAACGGAGTAGATACATATAACTTATTATTAAATTCTTTAAAATGATTTATTCTCTTTCTTCCAGATTGATTGAAATCGACAATGTTAGATGAAATCGTTATGCTACCATCATTATCTACCACTTCAATCAATCCATTTTCATAACCAATAATCAATCGTTGAAAACTTTTATTGAAATATATTGATGCTGTAGTTTCTCCAGTCAAACCTTGCACTGAAGATAACTTATTAATCTCTTTTGTAACAATATCATAAGTAAAAACAGCATTGTCTACCAGTGCATAAATTACGTCATCTACTTTAATAAAATCTTTCACGTTATTATAAGAGTAGAAATCTTCCCAAGAATCACTGTAATCTGTTTGAGCGGAAAACGAAAGTGAGAAAAATAAACTGGAAAGTAAAAGGAGTTTTTTCATTCTTTAAATTTGATTCTCAAAGATATTTATTTATTGTTACAATAACGATAAAACACTTACATTAGTACAAAAATCTAAAGATTTTATGGGCGTAGAAATAGAAAGGAAATTTTTGGTTATAAATGATGATTTTAAAAGTGAAAGTCACACAAAAAAATACATTAAACAAGGATATTTAAATTCTGATAAAAATAGAACTGTAAGAATTAGAATTGCTGACAACAATGCTTTTATAACCATTAAAGGGAAATCTAACGAAGCTGGAACTACTAGGTTTGAATGGGAAAAAGAAATCATAAAACAAGAAGCTGAAGATTTATTATTACTTTGTGAACCCAGTATCATTGAAAAAACTAGATATTTAGTAAGCGTAGGTCTGCATACTTTTGAAATTGATGAATTTTATGGGGACAACAAAGGATTAATTATTGCAGAAGTAGAATTGAACACTGAATCTGAGTATTTTACAAAACCAAACTGGTTAGGACGTGAAGTTACTGGCGAACTAAAGTACTACAATTCAAGTATTTGTAAACATCCATTTAAAGATTGGAAATAAAAAAATTACAAAAAATAGATCGCAAGAAAGTGACAGACACTGCCAAATAAAACAAACACATGGAAAATAGCGTGGTTATAAGGTATTTTTTTAATAGAATACAAAACGGCTCCTATTGTATAGAATACCCCGCCAAGAATTAATAAATTGAAACCAAAATCTGTTAATACATTTTTTAAAGGTTTTATAAGAAACAACACTTGCCAGCCCATTAAGAGATACATTGTTATGGATATTTTTCGGAATTTTCCTGTATAAAAAAGTTTAAGAATAACACCTATTAAAGCAAAAAACCAAACAAAAACGAATAAATACCACCCTAAGTTAGCATCTAAAGCTACCAAACAAAAAGGAGTATAACTACCTGCAATTAATACATAAATAGCAGCGTGATCAAAGATATTTAACTTTCTTCTTTTCTTTGGATTTTTTGCTGCATGATAAAAAGTTGAAGCTGAAAATAAAATAACTAAACTCAATCCATAAATTATAAAACTGCTTGTCATCCAAAAACTGGAATATGAAATTGCTTTTAAAATTAAAAAAGGAAACGCAACGATACTCGCTACTAAAGCCAACCCATGTGACCAAATATTTAATTGTTCCTCAGAATTTGAATAGGTGTAATTTAATTGCTCGCTCATTGCTTTCTATTGGTGTCTTTCATGTACTTTTTATCGTTTGCCAAGTCAGTATAAATAGTCTCAAATGTTTTATCTTTTAAATGCTCCATTTGATCAATTGCCACTCCCTTGGTCGAGATAAATTTATGCTGATGAACTCTAAAACAGCCCATGCCTCCTTTTAAAAAATCCCAAGAGAACAAACGCTTACAATCGTAATAGGTTTGAGGAACAAGAGGTATTTCAAATTCAATTGCCAAGCTAAAAGCTCCATTTTTAAATGGCGCTAAAACAACATCTTCTTTGGGTACTAATCCTTCAGGAAAAATAGCCATGCTGACTCCATTTTGCAATCTCTTTTTAGCCATTTTAAAAACTTTTTTTCTACTTTTAGGATTACTCCTATCTACCATGATAACAATTCTTTTATAAAAAAACCCAAAAATTGGAATTTTGACCAACTCTTTTTTTCCAACAAAAACTATTGGATTTTTACTCAAAAGAACTAATACAAAAGGATCTATTAAAGAAGTGTGATTCGGGCAAAACATATAACTCTTATTCGGTTCAATTTCTTGATCTAATTTTGTTTTTAAACGAAATCCCATACCATAAACAAGTACTTTAGATAATGCTCTTACTAGTTTCCATAACAAATGATAATGCGCTTCCTTTATGGAAAAGATAAATAATAATGGTGACATTATAATAATGATTGTGAACAATAAAAGGTAAAACCACAAGCGCCAAACTAAAAGAAAAGGGATTTTTATATACTTCACAATATCAATAAATGTTAAATAGTAATTTTTGTTATCTATCTTTAAAAATGAATGAAAATGGAAATATTACATTCCAATTTAAAAGCAAAAATACTAATATTCTTTTGTGTTGATTGGTTTTCTTAAACAAAACCTTATTTTTGTCCAAATAGAGGAATTAAACAACGTACTCTTGAGTCAATTACTATAAATAAAAAAACAATGTCAAGAATTTTAACAGGCGTCCAGAGTACTGGAACACCACATTTAGGAAATTTATTAGGCGCTATTCTGCCGGCAATCGAAATGGCAAATAACCCTGAAAATGAAGCTTTTTTATTTATTGCAGATATGCATTCTTTAACTCAAATTAAAGAGGGGAAACAGCTACAAGAAAACACCTATAGCACTGCTGCTACTTGGTTAGCTTGTGGATTAGACATCAATAAAACCGTTTTTTATAGACAAAGTGATATTCCTCAAGTTACAGAATTAACATGGTATTTAAGCTGCTTTTTTCCGTATCAAAGACTCACATTAGCACATAGTTTTAAAGACAAATCGGATCGATTAGGAGATGTAAATTCTGGATTGTTTTCGTATCCGATGTTAATGGCTGCAGATATTTTATTATATGATGCAGAAGTTGTTCCTGTTGGAAAAGATCAATTACAACATTTAGAAATGACACGTGATGTTGCGAATCGATTTAATAACATTGTAGGTGAAACATTGGTTACCCCAGTCGCTAAAATTCAAGAACACACGAAATTAGTTCCTGGAACTGATGGTGAAAAAATGAGTAAATCTAGAAACAACAGTATCAATATTTTTTTACCAGATAAGAAACTAAGAAAACAAATAATGTCGATTAAAACAGACAGTAAAGGTTTAGAAGAACCTAAAAACCCAGACAATGATACTGTTTTTGGTTTATATAAATTAATCGCTTCAGAAACTCAAATTGCAGAAATGAGAGTAAATTACGAAAGCGGCAACTATGGTTATGGTCATGCAAAACAAGCTTTATATGAGTTGATTATTACCCAGTTTTCGACCATTAGAGATCGTTACAATTACTTTATGGAAAACAAGCAAGAAATTGATAAAGCGTTAGTCATTGGAGCAGAAAAAGCAACCATTGTTGCTACGGAAGTTTTACTTAGAGTAAGAGGTAAAATTGGTTTTTAAATTAAGGACTCTTTAGAACATAAAAAAACCACGCTTATTGCGTGGTTTTTTATTATAGATTGACGGTGTTTTTTAATCCGCTAAAATGATTGCTTTATTGTCATTTAATTCTAAAGTACCAGAATTAATCTCTAATGTTAAAATTTTATCATCTGATTGGTCAGAAATTAATTTTGCATTCAAGTCTTCTAATTTTAAATTAGCTTGGGTATGAATGTGAATCTTAATTGTTCCTGCTCTTAAATTAGAAACAACAGGTGCGTGATTATTTAACATTTGAAACTCACCATTGACACCAGGTACTGATAAAGAATCAATTTCTGATGAAAATAATATAGCTTCTGGTGTAACAATTTCTAAATACATATTTCCTTAAAGTTATTAGTTGTTAGTAAAAACTGCCAACTGTAAATTGTTTATGCTTCTGCTAACATTTTTTCTCCAGCATCAATTGCATCTTGAATTGATCCTCTTAAGTTAAATGCTGCTTCTGGATATTTATCTAATTCACCATCTAAAATCATATTAAATCCTTTAATAGTGTCCTTAATATCGACTAAAACTCCTGGTATACCTGTAAATTGTTCCGCAACGTGGAAAGGTTGAGATAAAAAACGTTGTACACGTCTTGCTCTATGAACTACTAATTTATCTTCTTCAGATAATTCTTCCATTCCTAAAATTGCGATAATATCTTGTAATTCTTTATAACGTTGTAAAATTTCTTTTACAGCGGTTGCTGTATTATAGTGTTCATCACCTAAAATTTCAGCAGATAAAATTCTAGAAGTAGAATCTAAAGGGTCTACTGCAGGATAAATTCCTAATTCAGCAATTTTACGAGACAATACTGTTGTCGCATCTAAATGCGCAAACGTTGTTGCTGGTGCTGGATCCGTTAAATCATCTGCAGGCACGTAAACCGCTTGTACAGAAGTAATAGAACCTTTTTTAGTTGATGTAATACGTTCTTGCATGGCACCCATTTCTGTAGCTAAAGTTGGTTGATAACCAACTGCCGATGGCATACGTCCTAATAAAGCAGAAACCTCAGAACCTGCTTGTGTAAAACGGAAAATATTATCTACAAAGAAAAGTACATCTTTACCTTGAGCTTCTCCTGCTCCATCTCTAAAATATTCTGCGATTGTCAAACCAGATAGTGCAACACGTGCTCGTGCTCCAGGTGGTTCGTTCATTTGTCCAAATACAAAAGTAGCTTTAGAGTCTTTCATTCCGGCTTTATCAACTTTAGACAAATCCCATCCTCCTTCTTCCATAGAATGCATAAAATCATCACCATATTTGATAATACCAGATTCTAACATTTCACGAAGTAAATCATTTCCTTCACGTGTTCTTTCTCCAACACCTGCAAAAACTGATAAACCACCATGCCCTTTTGCAATATTATTAATTAACTCCTGAATCAATACTGTTTTACCTACTCCAGCTCCTCCAAATAATCCAATCTTACCTCCTTTTGCATACGGTTCAATTAAATCGATTACTTTTATACCTGTAAATAAAACCTCAGTAGATACTGATAAGTCTTCAAATTTAGGTGCAGATCTGTGAATTGGCAAACCATGTTTACCTTCTTTTTTTAAATTACCTAATCCATCAATAGCATCACCAGTTACATTAAACAAACGACCATAAATATCGTTTCCTACTGGCATCTGTATAGGATTACCCTTAGCGACAACTTCTGTTCCTCTACTTAACCCATCAGTAGCATCCATTGAAATAGTTCTCACTGTATCCTCACCAATATGCTGTTGTACCTCTAGTACTAAAATAGCTCCGTCAGCTTTTTTGATTTCTAAAGAATCGTAGATCTTAGGAAGTTCATTTCCCGTATTGAATTCAACATCAATTACTGGTCCAATAATTTGTGAAACTTTACCTGTTATTGTAGACATTATGTATCTAATTAAAGTTATTTATTTTATTTATGAGAATTTACCTCATTTTAAGGTCGCAAAGGTAATTTTTTTGATTGGAAATAAAAAAGAATTTTTACTTAAAAAGAATAATTAAGGTCATAAAAAAAAGCCTCATCAAATTGATGAGGCTTTCTAATATTTATTTTAGAAAACTAGTTTGTTACTTTAACTTCTACTCTTCTATTGTTAGCTCTTCCAGCTCTTGTCTTATTTGAGTCTATAGGATCCGCTTGACCAAAACCTTTCACAGTTAATCTTGAAGCATCAATTCCATTTTTCACTAAGTAATTCTTAACAACATTTGCTCTTTTATTAGATAGTTTTAAATTTCCTGAAACACTTCCTGTTGTATCTGTATATCCTTTAATTACAAATTCAGAGGTAGGGAATTCATTGATAATTGCTGTCATACCATCCAATTCTTTAGTAACTCCTGATTTGAAACTAACTTTTTCAGTATCGAATAAAATCGCTTTAGCAAATGTGTTAATACCCATTTTAGCTGCATTTGAAATTACAGGACATCCTGATTGAGAAGCAACACCTGCTACTAATGGACATTTGTCATCTTTATCTAAAACACTATCTCCATCTGTATCTACCCAAGGACATCCACTATTTGCTACAGGACCTGCAACATTAGCACATTTATCTTCACCATCTACAACTCCATCTCCGTCAGTATCTGGACAACCTTTGTTCGCTTTTGTTCCACTAGCATTAGGACATGCATCATCTTTATCTGCGATTCCATCACCGTCAGCATCTGGACAACCATTCATCGCTGCTAAACCAGCTATTTCTGGACAAGAATCATCAGCATCTGTTACTCCATCACCATCAGCATCTGGGCAGCCTTTAAACTCCTCTAATCCAGCTACTTCAGGACAAGCATCATCCTTATCATAAACGCCATCTCCATCAGTATCTTTTCCACCAAACTTGACAACTAAACCAATAGAATGTCTAAAAGTATCAAAACCTGTTGGCTGAAAATGATGACCATATCCAGTTTGAAAGTTCAAACCTATATGGTCACTAAACCAAGTGTTAAAACCTAAATTAGCAACAAGCATTATGTCAGATTTACCATCTTGACCATCAGCTCTTGTAAAATCTATATTTTGATATCCACCACCTAAAGCAACATAAGGGTCGAACCAACCTGTTTGACCAAACAAATTGTTTAAATCATATTTTACTACTAAATCTATTGCGTAATACAATGCATCTGCATTAGTAGTAGCTTCAGTAGGAGTAGTACCATCTCCTAATAAATTATCTAATTTATTTATAGACCCTGCTAATTGTAGAGAAAATCCTTTTTCTAAATATCTGTCAATAGAAATTCTAGAAACTGATAGCAAGGTGTTGTCACTTAACTCGTCAAAACCGACAAAGTCTTCAAGACTTTGGCTAAAGTTTCCTGCAGCAACTCTTTGGTCTACACTATTTACACCAAAACCTATTACCCAAGGTTTGTTTTCATCTTGTGCGCTTACATTGGTAATTGATACTAACATAAACAAAGCTATCACAGCTAATTTGATTTGTTTCATTATTAAAGATTTAAATTTAAAGTTCTTATTAATTAATTAATTAACAAAAGTAGTAGGTATAAATTTATTAACAAAGAAAAAATGAAAAAATTATAGAAAAAAAACATTTTCTATAATTTTAAACCCTTATATGTTTGAAAAATTGATTTTTTATAATTTCACAACTGGTAAAATGAAGCAATATTAGATATAATAACAAATTAAGTGTCTGTTTTTACTGACCTACCCAATAGAGTTATTTAATATTATACTTCAACGATATTAATTTCTTCATTTATATAAATTAATATTTTTTTATCAACTTTAAAATTCATTGTTTTCAAAACGTTTTCATACTTTAGTAATTGTTGATGGTGCTCTAAGGCAGGAGACCCAGTCTTATAATCAATAATTACAACTTCCATTTTATCTAAAAAAACCAGCCGATCAGGAATCACTATCTGATGATCTATTGCAACAATTTCTCTTTCATTATAGACAATGAATTCGTCCGTGAAATAAGCTGCTAATTTTGGGTGCTCCACAACTTGGTTAATACGTTGTTTAATAAATGCTGTTTGCTTATCATTTAAAACTCCTTGTTGATGGTAGTGATTAACAATCATATCAACATCTTTTTTATGGATAATTTTCGCGAAAATTTCGTGCAATAAATTTCCGAAATCAATAGCTTGTCCCTGTTCTGTATTCCATAATTTAGAAGCACCCGCTAATAACACAATATTGTGTTCTTGCCATGGAGTTGAAATAAATTTTTCATGAATCTCAACGACAGAGTTTTCTTCTTCTTTTTTGCTTACGCGATGATCATCACCAAAAGAATAGTCTAAAACACTTGCGTTCCAGAGATTTTGTTGCTTTAAATAATTGATAAAAATGCCTGAATAAAAATTGGTGTTTTCTTCTCCTTTGGTAGATATTTTCTTCTCTGTTATAATGTGTAATTGCTCTATAGCTCTTGTTAAAGTAACATACAATAAATTAAAATTATCAAGTTCTAATTCTGCCCTTTGTTGCTTGTAAATTTCTAAGCCTCTTTCACTTACAAAAGCTAAACTTTTACTATAATCGACTAGCAATTCATTAAAACCATTGTAAGACTCTGGCAATTCATTTAACCACGATTTTGGTTTTATTTGCCTATAAATATCCATATCACAAGGAAAAATAACGACCGGAAATTCTAATCCTTTGGATTTATGAATCGTCATAATTTGCACAGCGTTTGAACTTTCGGGTGCAACAATACTTAATCTATCTTTTTGGAGTTCCCAAAATGCTAGAAACTCACCAATATCCGTTCCTTTTCTTTGTTGCTCTAAAACGATGTCTAAAAAAAATTGAACATAAGCATCTGAAGAGTTGACCAAATTAAAACCTCTAATAATTGCTTCAATTTTTTCATAAAACGGCAATTGATGAAAAGCAGCAACTTCAAATGAAACACCCTCATTTTTCAAAGATGTCAAAATAGTTTGATTATCCACTTTTGAAAACGCTTTAAGAAAGCTATTTTTTGGAGTTTTAATCTGCAAGTGTTGATGCAAAAAATAGAGCATTTCAAAACGCGTTTCTTCATCACTTGGGTTTTGTAAAACTTTTAGAACATCAATAATAAAAGAAACCTTCTCGCTATTCTGCAACAATAATGTTTCTGATGAGATGATAGCGATTCCTTTCTCTGAAAGATAATTTGCAATTGCAACCCCATCTTTCCTTGTGCGTGTTAACACACAAATTTCATTCAAAGAAAAACGCTCTTTTAATTGCTCTATTTTCTCTAAAACTTTCTGAGGATATTTTACTTTTTCTATCTCTTTATCATCTTCCTTTTCTAGAAAACTCAACGAAACATATCCGCCTTTTTTAGCATTTTCAAGTTGTTTGTTTCCCTCTTTAAAGAGGTTTTTATAAGATTCTTTTTGAAGAAAGTTCGCCGTATGTTGAAAAAAAGAATTGTTAAAATTAATAATTTCTGAAAAACTTCTAAAATTGGTTTCCAAGTTTTTTATTTCTTTAGCTACCCGAAAAGGATTTTTTCCCTCTGAGCCAAGATCAATAAACTGCGCTGCTTTTCCTCCTCTCCATCTGTAAATAGCTTGTTTTCCGTCACCCACCAACAATAAATTGCTGTTTTCTTGCGCCAATGTGTTCGCTATTAAGGGAATTAAATTCTGCCACTGCAACACGGAAGTATCTTGCATTTCGTCAATAAAATAATACTGAAACCGCTGCCCTATTCTTTCGTAAATAAAGGGGGCAGGCTGGTCTTTTATATTGTCTGAAATTAGTTGATTAAATTCCGCATTTAAACGAATATTATTATCTTCTTTTATTGTTTCTAATTCTGAGTTAATATTATTTAAAACCGCTAAAGGAATGATGCTTTTTAGCGCTAACTTATTCATTGAAAATTGCTGATAAATTTGCTCAGACTTTTTAAAAAATCGAACAATTTCTGGAATTATTTCTTCTATTGAAGCAGCTACTGAATCTGTCGTTGACTTAGAATAATATTGATTATTTTCGATTGCCTTTTTGATGGTTTCACTTCGCTTTATGAAATCAATATTTACAGATTTAGTACTTAAATCAGCAAAGAATTTAGGTAGTGTTCCACGCATAAAATCTTTGTATCCCAAATCGTTTTTCTTAAGAAGTTCAAGACAATCTTGACCCACGTTTTTTAGGGCGTCTTTTAATTCTTTTTGGTGTTTATAAAGGCTTGTTTTTAAGCGAGTAAAATCTTCTAACTTTTTATCTGCAAGACCTCTAAAGTGTTTTACGTCTTCTTCACTTAACAAAAGTCTTGCAAACTCACTTAAATCTCTAGAAATATCCCAAGATTTATCATCATCTGTTTTATCTAAAGAATAGGCTATTAAAAGATTTGTCAATTTTTCATCTGTGCCTATTTTAGAAATCAACACATCTACCGCTTCGTTTAATAGAGATACCGCATCCATTTCTACTTCAAAATTAAGTGACAAACCTAAATCAAAAGCGAAATTTTTAATGATTTTATGGGTAAAGCTATCGATTGTCGTAATTGAAAAGGCGGAGTAATTTTGTAAAATTGCGTTTAATATCTTTTTACTTCTTTCTTTAATTGTTTGTTTGTCTACCTCAGTTTCAGTGACAATAATAGTGAATAAATCATTCTCTTTTCCATCAGAAAAATCTTCTAGACTAGACAGCACACGTTCTTTCATTTCACCAGCAGCTTTGTTGGTAAACGTAATCGCTAATATTTTTTGAAATGAAAAAATATCGTCAGAATTTAATAAAACTTTTAAGTATTCTTTTACAAGAGTAAAGGTTTTTCCACTTCCTGCGGAAGCATTATAAACTTGAAAAGAAGCTGGCTGTTGCACAATTTATTTTTAAAAATGAATTGTACGAATTTATGAAAAAAAGAACACTATTTTATAAAGAACTAAGAATCATACAAGAATATTTTCCTCTTCGGAATGATAAAGAAGGTTTTTTTACCCAAGCGCAACATCCAAAGACATCATGACTATAAAACCACCAATAAAGCCAAGTGTGGCAATATCTGTGTATTTATCTCTCTGTGTTTCTGGTATTACCTCTTCTACAACTACAAAAATCATTGCTCCTGCTGCAAATGCTAAAGCATACGGTAAAATTGGAGTAAAAAAAGATACTGCCAAAGCGCCTAAAACTGCTGCTATGGGTTCTACAATTGCAGATAATTGTCCGTACCAAAAACTCTTTAACCGACTAACTCCTTGCCTTCTTAAAGGCATTGCAACTGCAAAGCCTTCTGGGAAATTCTGAATTCCAATTCCGATTGCTAAAGATATCGCAGCAATGATCATTTCTGTTTGTTCTGCACCAACTAGGGTTGAAGCAGCTCCAAATAAAACACCCACTGCTAAACCTTCAGGAATATTATGCAAGGTGATTGCCAACACCAATAAGGTTGTTTTGTGCCATTCCGTTTTAACACCTTCTGCTTCACTTTCTTTAAAATTAATGTGTAAATGCGGTAAAATTTTATCCATTCCAAAAAGTGAAATGGCTCCTAAACCAAAGCCAATTGCAGCTGGGAGTACTTTCATAAAACCTTCTCCTGGGCTATTTTCTATAGCTGGTGCTAGTAAACTCCAAAAACTTGCAGCAACCATAACACCACCTGTAAAACCGAGCATTCCATCTAAAACTGCTCTGTTCATTTTCTTAAAAAAGAAAACTAAAGCTGCTCCTAAAGCGGTCAATCCCCAAGTAAAAAGAGAAGCATATAATGCTGATAATATTGGATGCTCTTTCCCAAACGTTACTAACTGTTCAAATGTACTCATTGTCTTTGTATGTATAAATTACTTGCTATTTTATTTGAAACTGAAAGCTTGTTATTGTCTATTTCAATTAATAAAGAAGCATCAAAATCTTCTTTTTCTAGTACGGTTATTTGTTTTCCTAAAGTGACCCCTTTTTTATCTAAAAATTTTAGAAATTCTGATGAAGAATCGTTTACGCCAACACAAATTCCGCTTTCATTTTTTGATAAGGTTGATAATAAACTTTTCTCAATCGTTTTTAAATTTCCCTCTTTATCAGGTATCGGGTCTCCATGAGGATCATGGGTTGGAAAACCTAAAAATACATCTATCTGATCTATTAACTTTGGTGATTTTATATGTTCTAATTGTTCAGCTACATCGTGCACTTCATCCCAAGAAAAATTTAATTTCTCAACTAAAAAAACTTCCCATAATCGGTGTTTTCTAACAATGTTTGCGGCCGTTTTTCTTCCAAAATTAGTCAATGTCACTCCTTGATACTTCTTATAAACAACGACTTCTTTTTCAGATAACTTCTGAATCATGTCCGTTACCGAAGAAGCTTTTGTCTCTAATTTTTTAGCAATGGAATTTGTACTGATCACTTTATCAGAGTCTATTTCTAAATGATAAATAGCTTTTAAATAATTTTCTTCAGAAAACGTAAACATGTATAAAATTTATACTGCAAATATATACTTTTTATTCTTATTAAAATATATTTTTAGTTATGTCTAAAAATTTAATTACTTTTGTCGAAATTATATATTAAATAAATGAAATTATTTGTAATTTTTATCTTATTTCTAAGCATTATTTCTTCTTATTCACAAACAAATAGCATTTCTGGAAAAATCACATCAGAAGGTGAAAATTTACCTTACGTGAATGTTTACTTGAAGAAAACTACCATAGGAACTGTTACAAATGAAAATGGGTTCTTTCAAATTGAAAAAATCACAAACGGCACCTATACAATTGTTATTAGTTCGGTTGGCTTTAAATCTAAATATGAAAAAATTACCTTTTCAGGAGGTGAAAATATAGTTCAAAATTTCTCATTGAATGAAAGTAATTCTTTAGAAGAAATTGTTATTTCTGGAACTCTAAAACCTGTTACAAAATCAAATAGTCCTGTTCCTGTAGAAGTATATAGCAAAACATTTTTCAAAAAAAACCCAACTCCTTCTATTTTTGAATCAATGCAAAATGTCAACGGAGTAAAACCACAATTAAATTGCAACGTTTGTAACACAGGTGATATTCATATAAATGGTTTAGAAGGCCCTTATACGTTTGTTTTAATTGATGGAATGCCAATTGTTAGTGGACTTTCTACCGTTTATGGTTTAACAGGAATTCCGCAAGCTTTGATAGAAAGAGTTGAAGTTGTAAAAGGACCAGCATCTACTTTATATGGTTCTGAAGCTGTTGGTGGAATTATAAATATCATCACCAAAAAGCCATCTAATTCTCCTGCTTTGGCAACTGATTTTTTTGTAAGTTCTTGGGGAGAAGTTAATACAGATATTGGAATGCGTTATAAATTGTCTGAAAAAATGCAAGGTTTATTGGGGATTAATTATTTTAATTATCAGAATAGAATTGATAATAATAAAGATGGATTTACAGATTTAACACTTCAAAATAGAATCTCAATTTTTAATAAAGTAACTATTGAAAGAGAAAGCAATAAAGTCTTTACAATTGCTGGTAGATATGTCTATGAAGATAGATGGGGAGGAGAAGTGGATTGGAAACGTGAATTTAGAGGAACTGATATAAAATACGGAGAAAGTATTTATACAAATCGTTGGGAAACTTTTGGAACGTACCAATTGCCAACATCTGAAAATATTAATTTTCAGTTTAGTGCAAATGGTCATTATCAAGATTCTTTCTACGGAACTGATAAATATGATGCAGAGCAAATTATTGGCTTTGGACAATTTGTTTTCAACAAACAAATTGATAAAAATCACGATTTACTATTAGGACTTGCATACAGATATACTTTTTATGATGATAACACATTTGCAACTATAGACGAAAAAGGTGTAATAAATCAACCTTCCATAACACATCTACCTGGAATTTTTCTTCAAGATGAAATTAGTTTGAATAAACAAAATAAAGTATTAATTGGCGCAAGGTGGGATTACAATAGCTTACACGGAAGTATTTTTTCGCCAAGAATAAATTATAAATGGAATTCTAAAGACAATTCAGATGTTTTTAGATTCAGTATTGGTAATGGTTTTAGAGTAACCAATGTTTTTACAGAAGATCACGCAGCTTTAACTGGAGCAAGAGAAGTTGAGTTTGACGGAGAATTAGACCCAGAAACTTCTTGGAATGCAAACGTTAATTATGTAAAAAAAATAGTACGAGAATATTCATTAATCACTTTTGATGCAAGTGCTTTTTATACTCATTTTAATAATAGAATTTTACCAGATTATGAAACAGACCCAAACAAAATTATTTATGCAAATCTAAATGGGTTTTCAGTTTCTAAAGGAGTTTCATTAAATTCAGATATCACATTCACAAACGGTTTATCAATAAATGCAGGAGTCACATTAATGGATGTTTCAATTACAGAAAGCGACATAAAAACCAGACAATTATTAACCGAAAGTTTTAGCGGAGTTTGGTCTTTGTCTTATAAATTTAGAAATAATTTTACAATAGACTATACAGGAAATATTTATGGACCAATGCGTTTGCCGCTAATTAGTGATACAGATCCAAGACCCGAAAATTCTCCTTGGTTTAGCATTCAAAATATTCAGTTAACTAAAAAATTTAACAATAGTTTCGAAATTTATGGAGGTGTGAAAAATCTATTAAACTTTACGCCTGCAGCAAATAGTATTGCACGTGCTTTTGATCCTTTTGATAAAAATGTAGATTTTGACCAAAATGAACAAGCTGTAGCTACTCCAAATAACCCAAATGCATTGGCTTTTGATCCAAGTTACGTATATGCTTCTAACCAAGGAATTAGAACTTTTATTGGTGTTCGATTCACAATTTTTTAAAATAAATTAATGGAAAAAATAATTTTTTCTTATTTTATTTAGCTGTTTTGCAACAAATACAGAAATAAGAAAAACAAAATTAAATGTCATTCTTATTTATACTGATTGGTATAAAATATGCCAAGGAACAATACAGAAAAGTTTAAGAACAAAGAGGTTCTTATAATTTTAAATGAACAATTAGCTGGTTTTTTTAATAGTAAAAAAATGATAACTATTTTAAATAAATATTTAAGCGTCCCTTAATACAAAGTTATATATTTGTATTAAAACAGTATCCAGTTGAGTACCCAAAACATTGTAAATCAATATCAAAAATCTGCGAATGTATCGCAGATAATTACACAGCTTCAAAACGAGAATAACCATTTTCATATTTCGAACTTGGTTGGTTCTTCATTGTCTTTTGTTATTTCAGAAACGTTTAAAAAAGCAGACAAGCCCTATCTTTTAATTTTTAATGACAAAGAAGAAGCTGCCTATTATTTAAACGACTTAGAAAAATTATTAGGAGAAAAAAATGTGCTTTTTTATCCAGGTTCATACAGAAGACCTTATCAAATTGAAGAAACCGACAACGCCAATGTTTTGATGCGTTCTGAGGTTTTAAATAGAATTAATTCTCGTAAAAAACCCGCTGTAATTGTAACCTATCCAACGGCATTATTTGAAAAGGTAGTTACAAAGAAAGAACTGGAAAAAAACACCCTAAAAGTTAATGTTGGTGAAAACTTATCGCTCGATTTTGTAAACGAGGTTTTGTTCGAATACAAATTTAAACGCGTTGATTTTGTTACGGAACCTGGCGATTTCTCTTTACGTGGAGGAATTATAGATGTGTTCTCTTTTTCTAATGACACCCCCTATCGAATTGAGTTTTTTGGGAATGAAATAGACAGCATCCGTTCTTTTGATATAGCAACACAGCTTTCTAATGAAAAGCTGAAAAAAATTTCTATAATACCGAATGTAGAAAATAAAATGCTACAGGAAAAAAGAGAAAGTTTTCTGAAATACATTGATAATAAGACCGTAGTTTTTTCAAAAAATATTGATTTATTAGCTGGAAAATTAGATAAATTCTTCGAGAAAGCAGAAAAGGATTTTAATGATTTATCTAAAGAGATTCAAAAAGCAAAATCAACAGAATTATTTTGTGATGGTGACTTTATAAAAAACCAATTACAAGATTTTACATTGGTTAATTTTGACGCAAAGCATCATTTTGAACCTGTTTCAGAATCACATAAAAAGACACTGAATCACTTTAATCGTACGGAAATCATAAATTTCAATACCATCCCACAACCTTCATTTAACAAACAATTCAATTTATTAATTGAAGATTTAAATGAACATCATAAAGCTGGTTTTACCAACTATATTTTCTGTGCAAACGAACAACAAGCAACACGTTTTCATGATATTTTTGATGATGCTGAGCAAGAAGTTCATTATGAAACTGTTGTTTTTCCATTGTATCAGGGATTTGTGGATGTAGATAATAAACTAGTTTGCTATACAGATCATCAGATTTTTGAACGTTATCATAAGTTTAGATTGAAAAATGGCTATGCGAAAAAACAAGCGATTACACTTCAGGAATTTAACAAACTTGAAATTGGCGATTATGTGACACACTTGGATCATGGAATTGGAAAATTTGGTGGTCTACAAAAAATTGATGTACAAGGAAGAAAACAAGAAGCAATCAAACTTGTTTATGGAGAACGAGATGTTTTATATGTAAGTATTCATTCGCTGCACAAGATTTCTAAATTCAATGGAAAAGACGGTAAAGCACCCAAAATATACAAATTAGGTTCTGGAGCTTGGAAAAAAATTAAACAAAAAACCAAAGCAAGAGTGAAGCATATTGCATTTAATTTAATTCAATTATATGCAAAAAGAAAACTTCAAAAAGGAATTGCTTTTGGTCCAGATACTCACATTCAACATGAACTAGAGGGAAGTTTTATGTATGAAGATACGCCAGATCAATATACTGCGACACAGGATGTAAAAAATGATATGGAGAAAGCACAACCCATGGATAGATTGGTTTGTGGCGATGTTGGTTTTGGTAAAACAGAAATTGCTATAAGAGCTGCTTTCAAGGCTGTTGACAATGGCAAACAAGTTGCAATTTTAGTTCCAACAACGATCCTTGCTTTTCAACACTATAAAACATTTACAGAACGTTTAAAAGATTTTCCTGTCAGAATTGATTACTTGAACCGCTTTAGAACAGCAAAGCAAAAAACGACAGCTATTAATGGCGTAAATGATGGTGCTGTGGATATTATTATTGGAACACATCAATTGACAAATCAGCGTTTACAATTTAAAGATTTAGGCTTGTTAATTATTGATGAAGAACAAAAATTTGGTGTGGCTGTTAAAGATAAATTAAAAACACTCAAAGAAAATGTGGATACGTTAACGCTGACTGCAACTCCAATTCCTAGAACATTGCAGTTTAGTTTAATGGCAGCAAGAGATTTATCTGTGATAAAAACGCCCCCACCAAACAGACATCCAATAGATAGTAATGTGATTCGTTTTTCGGAAGAAATAATTAGAGATGCTATTTCTTATGAAATTTCTAGAGGAGGTCAAATTTTCTTCATTCATAATAGAATTGAAAACATTAAAGAAGTTGCAGGCTTGATTCAAAGGTTGGTTCCCGATGCAAAAGTCGGCATCGGTCACGGACAAATGGAAGGTAAAAAACTAGAGGAATTAATGCTCAGTTTTATGAATAATGAATTTGATGTATTGGTTTCTACAACCATTATAGAAAGTGGTTTGGATGTGCCGAATGCAAACACCATTTTTATTAATAATGCTAATAATTTCGGACTTTCAGACTTGCATCAAATGCGTGGTAGAGTGGGTCGTTCTAACAAAAAAGCATTCTGTTATTTTATAACGCCTCCTTATCATATGATGACTGATGATGCTAGAAAACGTATAGAAGCATTGGTGTTATTTTCTGATTTAGGAAGTGGAATTAATATTGCCATGAAAGATTTAGAGATTCGTGGAGCAGGCGATTTATTAGGCGGAGAACAAAGTGGGTTTATTAACGACATTGGGTTTGAAACGTATCAAAAAATATTGCAAGAAGCAATTGATGAATTGAAAGAAAATGAGTTTAAAGAATTATATCCAACAGATGCTTCTAAACCAAAAGAGTATGTAAAAGAAGTACAAATCGACACTGATTTTGAGATTTTATTTCCTGATGATTATATTAATTCAATAACGGAAAGATTGAGTTTATATAACAAGCTAGGGAGTTTAAAAGCAGAAACAGAATTGCAAGTATTTGAAACTGAAATTGTAGATCGATTTGGGAAGATACCGAATGAAGTCAGTGACCTCCTAGATTCTGTTAGGATAAAATGGCTTGCAAAAGAATTAGGTTTGGATAAAATCATTCTTAAACAGAAAAGAATGATTGGGTATTTTGTTGCTAATCAACAAAGTGAATTTTATCAAACTGAAGCGTTTTCTAGGATGTTAAAATACGTTCAGCTCAATGGAAAAAGCTGTGTAATGAAGGAAAAAGAAACCAAAAACGGTTTGCGCTTATTAATTACTTTTATAAGAATTGATACTGTAAAAACGGCGTTAAGTATTTTGAATAAAATTTAAAACGCTAAACAATTTCCATTTTCTTCAACAAGAAAGAGGCGTTCATGTTTTTACAAACCCCGTTCTTTAACGTGTAATCAAAATGCAATTCGTTTGCTATAATTTCTGCATCAAAATAATAGTTTTTAATATCAGAAAACTCTTTTTCTAAATCACACAAACTCACATCATGGGTTGCAATAATTCCTGTAGACTTGGATTTTGTCAACTTTTCTATAAATTTTTTGGATCCAATAGCCTTGTCTTTACTGTTTGTACCTTTTAAAATTTCATCTAAAATGATAAAATAATCATTGGTTTGAATTTCATCAACAATAAATTTTAAACGCTTTAATTCTGAATAAAAATAAGATTCATCTTCTGATAAAGAATCTGTCGTCCGCATACTTGTAATTAATTTTATTGGCGAATACTTAAAACTTGTTGCACAAACAGGCAAACCACAATTTGCCATCACAATAGACAAAGAAATGGTTCTTAAAAAAGTACTTTTTCCAGCCATATTTGCCCCAGTAACAATAAAGAATTGTTCTTTATTAATCGTAAAATTGTTATCAATTCTTTTGTCAATATTTAATAAGGGGTGCCCTAAGTTGGATGACATTATAATTCCTTTTTCTGCTGAAATTTCTGGAAAAATAAATTTCGGATGATTAAAATAAAAGTTTGCCAATGAATTTTGAGCATCAAAAAAAGCAACTACTTCAAACCATTTATCAACGGTGTGTTTGTAATTAGAAATCCACTTTTCTACTTTATAAGCATTGTAAATTTCTGACAAGAAAAGACCATTTCCAAAAAAAGCGATTAGGATATTATTTCGTTGATCAAACCCGTCTAAAATTTTAGAAAACTCTTTAAAAATTTTGGAAGCTTTTTTAGTTTCTGATTTAATTATTACTTGCTTTTCCTGTAAAATTTTTGACAAAAATTCTTCTCCTTCAATTTCATTTAACAAAACATGATATTGCTTAAAAGTCTCTCTTACTTTATCTGTTTCTGAATATAAATTACTTGTCCTTTTCAATAAATTCCCTGATATAAAAAGACCTATAAAGAACCAAATTAACACGGATGAAAACGGAAAAACCCCAAGGAAAAGCATTCCAATTAAAACCAATGAAAGGGTAGAAAAAATAATCTGTATTGTCTTTATAAATTTAGGTAAAACAGGCTTGTAATTCTGAATCCAACCAACAATAAAATCAGTAGTATCTTTTGTGGTAACCAAACTTGCTAAAGCAGAAAAGTGTTGTCTCCACCTTACTTTTTTAGACAACTCTTTAATGGTCTTTTGTTTGTCCACGATTCCCTCCGTTTTATTTTCTGTCAGCACCTTTGAAAGTAACGCTCTTCCTTCATTCGTAACCGTTCTATTTGTATATTGAAAAAAAGAACCCACGCCAAATAAATCAATATCATTGCTATAACTATGTAAAGGATTTACAAATTCTTTTCCTGCATTTAAGTCATGAAAGACACTATTTGAAACATCAATTTCTATTTTGTTAATGTTAATTTTCGCGGCAATAAGTGCTCTTTTTCTTTGCAAGTTAACCTGTTTTATAACCAGAAAACTAAACAATAAAATGCCCGAAAAAGCAATAATAAAAACAGCTGGATAACTGCCAAACATTATATAAATTAAAAAACTAGTCGATAAAAAAACTGCGAATCTAAAAACACTTAAGTTAAACGATTTACTTTTTAGTAGGGCAGCTTCTTTTTCGAATGCTGTTTTTTCTTGACTATAAAAATTAAAAGGCTTTTTCATTTAAATATTAGTTTACATAACTAGAAATTCCTCCAGATAAATTTAAGACATGCAACGCTGGATACTTTTCTTTTAACATTTTTGTTGCACGATAACTGTTAAAACCTCTTTCACAAATTAGCACATAGGTTTTCGTAAAATCTACTTCAATTGTATCTACATTAAAATGTTGAATAGGGATTGTTTGATGCACCTCAAAAGGCAACTTCAAATTAGGCAAAACTGCAATCAATTCTATATTTGAATCCCCTAACTGTTGTTTTAATGTTTCTGGAGATATCTGCCAATCAGAATTTTGAGAAGTACAAGCTTCATCAAAATAGGTTTGAATTTTATATAATTTTTCAATTTTATCTTTTAAAAATGCCGGATTTAACTTCATTTTTAATTGTGTATTTTGAAGTGAATTGTAAATCAATAATTGGTTTGTTAACGGTTTTCCAATTTCTGTAATCAATTTTAAAACTTCATTTACTTGCAGGGTTGCTATCATACCAACAATAGAATTCAAAGTTCCTGCCTCTTCACAATTTGGAATATCAGTTGCCATTTCTGGAAAAGCATCTCTTAAATTTGCGGAATAACTTCCGTCTTTTTGCAAGACATTAAACGTGGAAACATAGCCGTCAAACTTATACAAAGATCCATAGACCAAGGGTTTGTTTTTTATAACACATGCATCATTTAACAAGTACTTTGTAGGTAAAGAGTCTGTCCCATCTACCACAATATCAAACTCAGAGATAATTTCAAAAATATTTTCTTTGGTGATCGGTTTGTCTGTATAACTGACCACCGAATAAGGGGCTCTTTTTTGAATAAATTTTGATAAAACAGCTGCTTTTGATTTGCCAACATCGTCCAAAGTATAAAAAACCTGTCTGTGTAAATTGGAAATGTCAACAGTATCAAAATCTACTAAATGAATTTTTCCGACTCCACTAGCGGCTAAGTATACTCCAATAGGACTTCCTAAACCTCCACAACCAACAACCAAAATAGCAGCGTTTTGTAGTTTTTGTTGACCAACTTCCCCTATTTCTGGCAAAGTAATTTGCCGTTTAAAAAGTTGTCTTTTCACTAATTTCATAGCGTACAAGATAGTTAAATAAAAAAGTCATTACAAATGCTGTAATAACTTTTAATTTTTCATAGCGCATTGTGTCAAAATAATGGGAGAGCCCTCCTTAATATATCACTCAAGAGTATCCAATAAATTAAAAATTAATATTATTTATATTTTAATTTCATGGCCACTAAATATAAGGTAGAAATTATAGTAACAGAATTCGCTAAAATCATTGGAAAGCTTTTTAAATGAAACCCATATATTAACCATAAAACGACTCCAAACAAAAAGGAAATATACATTGACAAAGAAAGCCCAGAGGTATCTTTTGTTTTGTAGGTTTTAAAAACTTGAGGCAAAAAGGCTGCTGTCGTAATAATTGCGGCAACTAAACCAACAATTTCATAAAAATCAATCATTCTTTTTTATTTTTTCAATGCATTCATTTGTTATTGTTTCTGGGGCAAACTTGCACCCGTTGCCTTGGGCTAGTCGTATCCGATACGGCTTCGTTCAGCGACGGGCACCTGCAATTTGCAATTGCACATCCTTTTCTTCTGCAGTCCTTGGCAACCTATCTTTGCGGCTGAAATTGCCCCCTTATGTCAGCATCTGTTCGCGTTCGTTTTGCCCCGAGTCCTACTGGCCCATTGCACATGGGTGGAGTCCGAACCGCCCTGTTCAATTATCTCTATGCCAAGAAGCACAATGGCACGTTCATCTTGCGCGTTGAGGACACCGATCAGGCCCGATTTGTAGAAGGAGCCGAAGCCTACATTGAAGAATCTTTGAAGTGGTGCGGATTCGAGCCCGATGAAGGAACCAAGGCCGGAGGAAACCACGGTCCGTATCGCCAATCGGAACGCAGCGAATTGTACTTGAAGGAACTGAACCAATTGATGGCCACAGGGCATGCCTACAAGGCGTTCGACACGGCGGAAGAAATCGCTGCAAAGCGAACAGAAGCAGAAGCCAATGGGGACGTCTGGCAATACGATGCCAAGACGCGCCTGTCGATGCGCAATTCACTCGCCCTCAGTGCCGCGGAAGTGGCTCAGCTTGAATCAGAAGGCCATCCCTTCACGGTTCGATTCAAAATGCCTGAGTCGGGACGTGAGGTGAAGGTTTCGGACGAAATACGGGGCGAGATTCGCGTTTCATCAAGTGTTTTGGACGACAAAGTGCTCATGAAAGCAGACGGCCTTCCTACCTACCATTTGGCCAATGTGGTTGATGATCACCACATGGAAATTAGCCACGTCATACGCGGAGAAGAATGGTTGCCTAGTGCTCCGCTGCACGTTTTGCTTTACGAAGCGTTCGGTTGGAACCCGCCTGCATTTGCCCACTTGCCTTTGATCCTCAAGCCCACCGGTAACGGAAAATTGAGCAAGCGGGATGGCGACAAAGGTGGGTTCCCGATTTTCCCTTTGGCTTGGACCGATCCCAAATCTAGCCAGACCTCCAACGGGTACCGGGAAAACGGCTACTTGCCCGAAGCTTTCTTGAACATGCTCTTGCTCTTGGGTTGGAGCAGTGGAGATGAACGTGAGCTGTTCTCATTGGAGGAAGCTGTGGAAGCTTTTTCCATGGAAAATGTAACGAAATCAGGAGCGCGATTCAACCCGGACAAAGCCGTCTGGTTCAATGAACAATACCTCCGTTCAGGCGATTCCAGCAGGTGGATTGAGCCGTTGAAAGAACGCAATGCCGAAGCCATGCAAGGGTGGTCAGGCACCAAATGCCAGCAGGTGTTGGACATGATGCTGGAAAGGGTGCAATTTCTGCATGAAATCGGCGCGCACAGCTACCTTTTTGCTGCTCCGGATCGTTTCGATGAAAAGCTCATCCGCAAAAAATGGAAGCCCGAAACGGCGGGATATCTGCGGGATCTAAAAGATGTTCTCGCAGCAGTTGAGCCTTTTGAATCTGACAACATCGAAACGCACTTCAAACAGTTTTTGGCGACGCGTGAACTCGGCTTTGGTGCTGTTCTCTTGCCCTTTCGTATCGCCTTAACAGGCACCGGAGGCGGGCCCTCGATGTTTGATTTTGCTGAATTCTTGGGGAAAAACCAAACCTTGGACCGCCTGGAATCGGCCGTGGCGAAATTGGGGTAAGCGTTCGCTAACCGATGTTCATCTCCGGCACATTTTCCGGAATGACCAATTTTCCTGCTGTGGCGGCGGCAATGTCCTCAACCGTGACGCCCGGTGCGCGCTCAACCAAGTGAAAAGCGCCGTCTTTGATGTCCATCACGGCCAAGTTGGTGACGACGCGTTTCACGCAGCCGACGCCCGTTAAAGGGAGACTGCAACTGGGAAGCAGTTTAGAGGCTCCCGCTCGATTGGTATGCATCATCGCAACAATGATGTTTTCCGCGCTGGCCACCAGGTCCATGGCTCCACCCATGCCCTTCACCATTTTTCCGGGGATTTTCCAATTCGCAATGTCACCGTTTTGCGCCACTTCCATCGCTCCCAAAACGGTCAATTGCACATGGCGGCCGCGGATCATAGCAAAGGACGTTGCGCTGTCAAAGTAGACGGCGCCCGGCATCGCCGTAATCGTTTGCTTGCCTGCGTTGATCAGGTCCGCATCTTCATCCCCTTCCAAGGGGAATGGTCCCATGCCCAAGATGCCGTTCTCCGATTGAAATTCAACCTCCATCCCCGCAGGAATAAAATTCGCTACCAGTGTGGGAATTCCGATGCCCAGGTTGACATACCAGCCGTCCCGAACTTCCTGAGCGATGCGTTTTGCGATTCCGTTTTTGTCCAACATGGGGTTCTCTTTATGCTGTTTCACGGGTTTGAACGGTGCGCTGTTCAATGCGTTTCTCGTATTCCGTTCCTTGAAAAATGCGTTGTACGAAAATGCCAGGCAAATGAATTTCATTCGGATCCAATGCCCCGAGAGGCACCAACTCTTCCACTTCGGCTACCGTGATCTTGCCCGCCATGGCCATCATCGGATTGAAATTTCTCGCGGTTGCCTTGAACACCAAGTTCCCCGCCGAATCGCCTTTCCATGCCTTTACAAATGCAAAATCTGCAGTCAATGCGGATTCCAATATGTGCGGCTTGCCGTCAAACTCACGCACTTCCTTGCCCTCCGCGACCTCAGTGCCGTATCCTGCCGGGGTAAAAAAAGCTGGGATTCCAGCACCTCCCGCACGGCACCGCTCAGCAAGAGATCCTTGAGGGATCAAATCGACCTCCAGCTCCCCGCTCAACATTTGCCGTTCGAATTCATCATTTTCGCCCACGTAGGATGAAATCATCTTTCGAATTTGGCGCTTTTGGAGCAGCAAGCCCAAGCCAAAATCGTCAACGCCCGCATTGTTGGAAATGCACGTCAAATCCTTAGCTCCGAGCTTCACCAATTCCGCTATGCTGCATTCCGGAATACCGCACAAGCCAAAACCACCTAACATCAAGGTCATTCCGCTCTGCACGCCCGCGCATCCTGCCTCTGGTCCCTCTACGGTTTTTGATATTGCCATGCTGCTGATCGTTTGTCGCTTCTCCTGAAGCGGTGTCTTCTCAATATTTATTGAAATAGGTCGTCGTCGTCACCAATTCCAAATGTAGCTTCATTCAATTCGAACCATTGCTTGCAGTCCAAGGAATCCAATCCTATTCCTTCCGGCAACGCAAAATCCTCCTGACTCAATTCAATGGAAGGGTCATCGTAGACCGAATTCATGTAAAACCCATAAATCGGCAACGCCGTATTCGCTCCTTGGCCATTCGCAATGGTGCTGAATCGCACCGAAGGATCCTGCGCTCCCACCCAAACGCCGGTAACCAAATCTGGCGTCATCCCCATGAACCAGCCATCTGAATGGCCTTGAGTCGTTCCTGTCTTGCCCGCCATCGGCACCTTGATGTTGTCGTATTTGCGGCGTTCAACGTCCATGCGCAACCGAATTCCTGTGCCTTTCTTATCCCCTGTTTTCGGATTATACGCGCCGTCGACCACTCCTTTCATCATATCGACAATGGTGCCTGCGGTGCGGCGGTCCAAACCTTGACGCATAACCGGTTCCGGCGACCAGATGACGTTGCCGTATTTGTCTTCGATGCGCAAAACCGTGGAAGGCTTGACATAAACACCGCCATTGACAAGTGCGGCATTCGCCACGGTGATTTCCTTGAGGGTCAGTTGCGAGGAACCCAGCGCAATCGAAGGAACGGCGGGAATTTCAGTTTCAATGCCCAACGAGTGGGCCAGCTGGATGATGCGTTCCGGACCAAATTCCTTCATCAATTTGGCCGAAATCGTGTTCATCGAATTTGCCAGTGCGTATTCCAAGGTGACGACCTCTCCGTATTCAAAATCAGAGTTGTCAGGACACCAATCGGGTTGATCCCCTGGCATCTCGACACAGATGCGCTGATTGGGCAATTCCGTGCATCGCTTCATCCCATGGCGAAGTGCTGTCGCATAGACAAATGGCTTGAAAATCGAACCGACCTGACGCTTCGACTGGGAAACGTTGTCGTATTTAAAATAGCGGTAATCCACGCCCCCAACCCACGCTTTGACGTGGCCTGTTTTGGGTTCCAATGACATCAATCCGGCGTGCAACAGACTCTTGTAATAGAGGATGGAATCTCGAGGAGACATTAACGTATCCCGATCGCCTGCGTGATTGAATATCCGCATCTTGGTCGGCTGCTTGAAGGCTGCATCAATCTCCTTCTTGTTCGGACGGTGCCACCGATGACTGCATCCCCCCTTGGCCTCATCGCAGTGCCATTCATTGCCCGCTTCCGTTTCGGTTTTCTCAATGTAGAAACCCGGACGTTCGCATTCCGGACAAAATTGGCCTGCGTACACTCGGTAGCGTTCGCTTTGCTTGACCGCTTGATTGATGATTCCATCGCGAACGTCGCGCTCGATTTCTTCGAAAAACGGCCAAATTGACTTGGGCCTTGACCGCAGGTCCCGGTCCAACGAACCTTGCAATTCGCCCCCCAAATGACGATGCACGGCCTCTTCTGCTGCTTTTTGCATTCGGCTATCAATGGTCGTGAACACCTGTATGCCGTCTCGGTACAAATCATACTGTGCGCCGTCAGCCTTGGAAATGGCCCATTCCCCTGTGGACGTCTTGGCGTTGAAAAGCGCCTTCAATTCGCTGCGGAGGTTTTCCCTGAAATACGGCGCCAATCCTTCGTCGTGACTGACCTTTTGGAAGCGCAGGCCCAATGGCAATTCCGCCAATGAATCCTTCGCTGCGACGGATATCTCGCCGTAACGTGCCAGCTGGCCAAAAACCACATTGCGCCTTTTCTGCACCAGCTCTTCGCGGCGCAAAGGATTGAACAACGAACTGTTCTTGAGCATGCCCACTAACATTGCAGATTCGTGAAGCGCCAGATCCTTTACCTCCTTATCGAAATAAATATTGGCCGCTGATTTGATTCCGACCGCCTGGTTTAAGAAATCATACCGGTTCAAGTAAAGGGCGACAATCTCTTCTTTGGTGTAATGCCTTTCCAAGCGGGCAGCAATGATCCATTCTTTGGGTTTTTGAAGCAGCGCCCGCTCCAGCCAGGACGTTCGGTCATATTGCTCGGTGAACAACTGTTTGGCCAATTGCTGGGTCAATGTGCTACCCCCTCCGCGCGCTCCCATGTAGGCAATTGCGCGAGCCAAACCGATAAAGTCGATGCCGCTGTGGCTGAAGAATCGAGCATCTTCTGTGCTGATCAACGCATTCACGAGGTTGGCGGGGAGCTCATTGAAACGGGCGTCAGAACGGTTTTCTGAGTAATAACGTCCAATGAGCTTGCCATCGGCTGAAAACACCTGAGTTGCCAGTTCCGTTTTTGGGTTGGCCAGGGTTTCCGTGTCCGGCAAATCGCCATAAGAAGCCACCAGAACCAGGCCGGAAAGCCCAAGCATGGGAGCCAAACCCAGCAACCAAATCCATGCTTTTTGACGAGCATAATTAGGCTTTGCCATCGCTTTTGCCTTTGGCTTTCGTTTTTTCGGTTGCGGTTTGGGGTTCTTCGCCATTTCAAATGCAAGAATAATACACGAAACACGACCGAACGGTCTTCCGGGTTGAGATTCCGATTTATTCGCAAATGATTCCGCAGGATGGGTTGCAATTGCAACCTAAATTTGCACTCCAATTCTGATTCATGGTTGCACTCATCAAAGCCGCACAACTTCTTCTGAGCCTGTCCATTCTCGTCGTCTTGCATGAGCTTGGACACTATTGGGCTGCTCGTGCTTTCAAGACGCGCGTCGAGAAATTTTATTTGTTCATGAATCCCGGGTTCTCGTTGTTCAAGAAGCAAATTGGAGAAACAGAATGGGGCATCGGCTGGCTGCCTTTGGGAGGCTATGTCAAAATCTCGGGCATGATCGATGAATCCATGGACAAAGAGCAAATGAAACTGGAGCCACAGCCGTGGGAGTTTCGCTCCAAGCCCGCTTGGCAACGACTCATCATTATGCTCGGAGGCATCATCGTCAACTTGATTCTAGGTTTTGCGATTTACAGCATGGTTCTCAATGTTTGGGGCGACAGCGTACTGCCCGCTGACCGCATTCCATATGGCCTGGAAGTGGACGATCGCCTGAAACCCCTCGGTTTTGAAGATGGCGACCAAGTGCTGGCCATCAATGGTGAAGTGCCTGAATCCTTCAAAGAGATTCGGCGCACGTTGTTCTTTGATCAAGTAAACAACGTGCAAGTGCAACGCGGTGGGGAAATTGTGGATTTGCAATTTGATCAGGATTTGGGACAGCTTTTCGTCGACAGTGCTATCCGACAGCCTTTTGGATTGCGGGTGCCGTGCTTGGTGGATCGTGTTGCGCCTGGAAGTGGCGCGGCTGCAGGCGGCTTATTGGCCGGAGACCGGTTCATTTCGATCGATGGAAATTCTGCCCGATTTTATGGTGAGGTGACGAGCTATCTTCAGTCGAATCCAGCGAAAGCGGTCACCATTGAAGTCCTGCGAATGGACGGCCAAACAGCCCAATTGGTCTGCAACACGGACAGCAGCGGTGCGTTAGGTTTTTTCCAAGCGGCCCCTCAAGGGATGAGTGAATTCCAAATGGTCGATCGGACCTATACCCTGGGTGAATCGCTCACCAACGGCTTCACATTGGCCTGGACAACGTTGGAAGAATACGTCTTGTCCATGCGGTTTCTTTTTAGCAAATCCGGCGCTTCCCAAGTGGGCAGTTTGGTGACTTTCGGTAGCATCTTTGACGCAGGCTGGGACTGGGAAATCTTCTGGCGCAACACCGCTTTTTTCTCGTTGATTTTGGCCTTTATGAACCTCTTGCCCATCCCAGCGCTTGATGGGGGACACGTCATGTTCTTATTGTATGAAATGATCATGGGGCGACCCGCCTCTGATAAATTCCTCGAATACGCCCAAACCATTGGTATTGTGCTCTTGCTTGGATTGATGGCACTGGCGCTGGGCAATGACATCTGGCGAGTCATCACCGGTCAGTTTGGCTGAACCGATGTAACTTGAGCCTTCACAACCATGAACGTTTCTGACATCAACGCTTACGGGCTGGTGATTGGTGGGTCACTCGTCATCATCCTGAGCTACTTCGCAAACCTGCTGGCGAAACGCACCAATATTCCCAGTGTTTTGGTGCTCATCGGCATGGGCATTTTGATTCGCCAAGGCTTGAATGCCATCGGATTGACCTCCATTCCGTTCGAATCTTTGGTCCTCGAATTGCTAGGAACCATTGGATTGATTTTCATCGTTTTGGAGGCCGCTTTGGAATTGAACCTGTCCCGCGAAAAATTGCCGCTCATTCTCAAAAGTGCGACCGTCGCTTTGATCGCATTGTTGGGCAGCTCCGCAGCCATCGCGGGCTTCTTGCATTATGCCATGAACATCCCGATGTACGAAGGGTGGGTTTACGGTATCCCTCTTTCCATCATGAGCTCAGCGATTATCATTCCCAGTGTCTCGGGACTTGATGATGCGGACCGCGAATTCATGGTCTATGAAAGTACGTTTTCGGACATCTTCGGCATCATGGCGTTCTACCTGCTCTTGGGCAACTCAGAAACGGAGTCCGCGAATACCGTGTTGCTCAATATCGGAACCAACTTACTGGTTACCTTTATTCTAGCCGTGGTAGTGAGCTACATTCTGGTCTATGTTCTGCAGAAAATCACCAGCCCAGTGAAGCTTTTTTTGAGTGTTGCGGTGCTTTTGCTCATCTACTCCATCCAAAAGCTCCTGCACCTCAGTCCGTTGGTCCTGATCTTAATATTTGGCTTGATGCTCAACAATCATCGCATCTTTTTCCCGCAATGGAACTTGGCCAAAAAGAAGTGGAATGTCCTGCCTTCTCCTGCGAATTTGCTCGATGATCGGAAGATGCATGAACTGCACCGGGATTATCATTTGCTCACGCTCGAAAGCGCTTTTGTGATTCGCACTTTTTTCTTTGTCTTGTTTGGAATGACCGTTTCACTTGCGGCGCTTACCGATTTGCACGTGATTACAGAAGGGCTCATCATTTGCTGCATCCTTTTTGCCATCCGGTTCGTGAGCTTGATTGTATTCCGGCGAAAAAGCATGTTCCCACTGCTCTATATCGCACCCCGCGGACTCATCACCATCCTCCTCTTTTTCCAAATTCAAGGGGCGTATAGTCAATTCGCTCAACCCCAATTTGATCAAGGAATTTTGTTGGTCATCATTTTGGTTTCCAGCATTGTCATGACCATTGCATTGGTTCAAAATGGCATCACCGTGCGGGGCGTTACCCTCGTTCCGGAAATGGTTTCAAGCGATGCGCCTGAAGAAGCAATGGCCGATGCCGAACCTCAAATCGATGCCGCAAGCGCCAACTAAAGTGACGCCGCGAATGAATCGCCGGAACCTCCCTTATCCTAAGTCTTTCGGAACGTACCAACCCCCGGGGATCCGCTGAACAAGGCCTTTCAATTCCATGATGAAGAGCTTGCGACTGATGGCCACCGGTTCCATATTGCACCCTTGGGCAATGTCTGAAATTTGAGCGCCTCCTTTTTGGACAATCCACCGCCAGATCGGAAGCAGATCCGTCGGCAGGCCTTGTTCCAACTGATTGGGAATCGTGGCCCGCAAAGTCTGACCAAGGCGGGAAAAAAGCTCTTCGATCGAGCTCCATCCCATGTTCGGAAACTCTTCCAGTATCCTTCGATTGCCCGCCCATCTTTTTCCTGTTTCCTTTCGATCATCGGGTCGGTACACCCAACAATCGACCCCCGAATCCAAGGCCAATTGAGCTGAAATCAGCGCGCCACCACGCACCGGACTTTGAATCATTACAAGCGCCTCAGCCATGGCAACAATGAGCCGATTGCGCGCGGCAAAGTGCCAGCGATGCACTTCGGCCGCATGGGCATGCTCCGATATCAACGCGCCACCACGTCTGACAATTTCACTCGCCAATTCTCGATGCTCCCGTGGATAAATGGGTCGAAGCGGACTTCCCAAACAGGCGACCGTCAAGCCTTCGGCGTAGCACGCCCCGCGATGTGCCATGGCATCTACTCCCCGCGCTAGTCCGCTGACAATCCCCCAATCTTGCCCCGCCAAAAACCGGCCCACTTCGAACCCCAACTCCGCAGCTCGTTGCGAACAGTCCCGGGTGCCGACAACAGCCACAAAAGGCCGATCGTTCATTGCGCGTTGGTTTCCACTTCCAAATACCACCACCGGCGCATCACGCAATTCCCGCCATGGCGCGGGATAAGCTTGATCCTCCCATGACATTGCCCAAAACCCTTCTTCGGACAATGTCAGCGCCAAAGAACCAAGCCTTTGTCGAGCCTTGATTGCAAAAGAAGGGTCCGTCCGTTTGGCTTGATTCCAAGCACTCTCCAGTGAACCGACCGACTCGATCCAATCTTTCAGTTTCACAGGCCCAACGCCTTCTGCTCCCGACAAAACCCACCACTTCTTCAACCGATCCATTGCACAAATTTGGCGAGGGCTCATGCACAACCGTCGCCAGATTTGCACAAGCGGGTGGGCAATTCATGGCCTTCGTCCAATGCATTAACATCCCATTATGTTGCATCTTGCACACATGCAAAAACGAATTTCTTTGCTTTTGGTTTCGCTTTTTGTTGCCTCGACTATGGTATGGAGCCAATCCGTTGTGGGTGTTGTCCTTGACGGCCGGGACAATGCGTTGCCCGGAGCCTTTGTGACCGGTATAGGCGAAGGGGATAAAATCATCGGCATCACCAATTCACGGGTTGATGGCAGTTACTCGCTCGACCTTACAGGATGGGCTGGAACAAGCGTTGACTTGCGGTGCAGTTATATCGGCATGGAAAAGGCAGAGAAATCACTGGGCGTTTTGAGTGCTGGGCAAACCTACACGCAGAACTGGAACCTCGAGGAATCGGCCGAATTGATTGGCCAAGTAGTCGTGAGTGCCGGACGCTTTGAGCAATCTGCAAATGAAGTGACCGTTTCCATCGATGTCATCCCGCCGCGAATTGTGGAATCTCGAGGAACAACCACCCTCGAAACGGCACTGGAGATGAATCCCGGTGTCACTTTTGTCAACGGCGAACCCCAAATCCGGAGCGGAAGCGGATTCAGCTATGGTGCCGGATCGCGCGTCATGATTATGGTCGATGATCTGCCTGTTTTGAGCGGGGATGCTGGGCGACCAACTTGGGGGTTTTTGCCCGTTGAAAACATCGAACAAATCGAAATCATCAAGGGTGCCTCCAGTGTGCTATTTGGCAGCGCAGCGTTGAGCGGGGTAATCAATGTTCGCACGCGATTTCCCGATGCGCGGCCCCTGACGCGCATAAACGTTCAACACGGTGTCTACTCCAACCCGAGATCCGGTCAAGCCAAATATTGGAAGGGCGCAGCCCAGCAGTCCAACGTGCGTTTCCTGCACAGCCAGCAAATGGGTTCGTGGGACGTGGTCATTGGTGGAAATTTCCTAGGGGATGATGGGTTTTTAGCTCCGGAAGATGTGGAGGCCAATGACGCCGCAAACTTTCGATTCCAACCTTGGAAAGTGGATCGTTTTGGCGCGGAATACCGCGCGAGACTCAACGCCAACATCCGAAAACGAGAGTCAAATGTATCCGGATTGACCTACGGACTCAACACGAATTGGCAGATTGGCGAATCGCTCAATACCTTGATTTGGCAAAGTGCGCCTGATTCCATTTACGGCGCATTCGACGGAGCTGCCACCCGAACCAATCAACTCATCGGGACGGTAGACCCGTATGTTCAATACTTGTCGCCCTCCGGAATACGGCACAACCTTCGCACCCGATGGCAGTACCTCAACAATGATAATGACAATGATCAGTCCAACGGTTCACATGTCCTTTACGGCGAATACCAAGTATTCTTCAACGGCGAACGTTGGAACATTCCCGGATTGAAAATCACCACGGGCATTGTCAACTTGACTGCACTCAGCCGGGCAGAATTATACAGCGGTGGCTCATCAGATGGAAACAACTTGGCCACTAATCAGTCCGCCTATGTTCAGTTTGATCAATCTTTTGGCGAGCGCTTCAAACTGTCTGGAGGAGGGCGCTACGAGCATTTCACTGTGAACGGTTCGGGCGCCGGAAAGCCCGTATTCCGGCTTGGCGGCAATTACCAATTGGCGGAAGCAACGTTTCTGCGAAGCAGCTACGGCCAGGGGTTCCGGTTCCCAACCATCGCAGAGCGGTACATCCGAACGGGACTGGGCGCCTTACAAATCTATCCGAATGAGGAATTACGCCCGGAATACTCTTGGTCCGCTGAGGTTGGTTTGAAACAGGGGTTCAAGGTGGGGCCTTTCGCAGGATTCCTGGATCTGGCCTTGTTCCGCCAGGACTTCAGAGATTTCATTGAATTTACGTTTGGTCCCTGGGGGCCTGATGAAGACGAACAGCCCAACGAGGGGAATGCCTATGGACTGGGTTTCATGAGTGTGAATACCGGTGAAAGCCGGGTGACTGGAGGAGAAGTCTCAATCAACGGCCGCCTGCAATTGGACCGCATACGGGTCGATGTGCTTACCGGGTACACCTACACCAATCCCATCAGCACCACCCCAGGATTCAATTACAATCCCGACACCACATCGAATTATGCGGCAACGTATTACAGCACCAGCCACGATACCACAGGCTTGATTTTGAAATACCGTTCCCCTCATGTTTTCCGCTTTGACGCTCAAATTTCAGGAGCGAAGTGGTTTGGCGGGTTGAGCGCCCGCTACCAAACCAATCTTCGGAATTTCGACCAAGCATTCATCGCTTTTGAAGAAAATCCGGCCATTTCTGGCATCAATTGGGGTGCAAGGGCGTGGTTGGAGCAGAACCCTTCACTGCCATGGGTCATTGATGCCCGCTTCGGACGCGAATGGTCCAACGGACACAAAATTACATTGGTCGTGAACAACATTGCCAATGCCGAATATGCCATTCGACCGATGTCGATGGAAGCGCCTCGTTTGACTACTTTGATGTATACCTACGAAATCAACTGATGAGCGACGAACATCCAAAACTGGTCGGCATCATTCCTGCCCGCTGGGGCTCAACCCGATTTCCGGGCAAACCGCTGGCCGAATTGGAAGGGAAAACGGTCATAGAACGGGTCGTTGAAAAAACCTTGAGTGCCGGCGTTTGTGACACCGTTTTAGTCGCCACCGACGATGAACGCATCGCGCAAGCCGCGGAGCGCGCTGGGGCCGAAACCCGCATGACTGATTCAAAATTGGCCAACGGCACGTTGCGCAGTCACGCAGCGCTCGTCCAGTGGGAAGCCGATCAGAAAACAACGGCGGAATGGATCATTAATATCCAAGGAGATGAACCTTTTGTGCACCCCGAACAACTGCAAAAGCTCGCGCAATTGATTCGAAAGCCAGGAGCTGGAATCGCCACGTTGGCTCGGCCCAAGACCGCCGATGATCCCGAACGCGAAAATCCAAACCGCGTCAAAGTCACCTGCGATTTAAATGGATCTGCGCTTTATTTCAGCCGATCACCGATTCCCTCAAGTCCTGGACCTTGGCTCGAACACGTCGGTCTTTATGCGTTTTCACGAGGGGCACTGGAAGCCCTCACCCACCTTCATGCTACGGAGTTGGAGCGACGGGAACGATTGGAACAACTCCGGTGGCTGGAACACGGTTGGAACATTGCTGTGGGGCGCACCCGTCACTCCACACACGCAGTTGACACCCCTGAAGATTTGAGTCGTTTGCGTAACTTATTGAAAAGCGGCAATTTGAATTAGATTTGTGTTCTACCATTCAATCAACTCATGTTCCGTTTTCCCCTCGTCGTATCTTGCGCGCTCTTTGCAATCGCTTTCACGTTCGCAGTAGCCAGTAGCTCCTGCAATTCCTCTGACTCTTCCATGGCATCTCACAACCAGCCCGAATTGACTGAAGCTCAATTTCCAGCTCCTCCAACAGCTGAAAAACAAACCCATATCACCGCGATTCACGGCCTTCAATTGGAAGACGATTATTTCTGGATGCGTTTGAGTGACGAACAGAAGGAGGCAGCTGAACCCGATGAACAAACCGCCAAGGTTGTGGATTACCTCAACCGGGAAAATGACTACACGAAAGAGGTGATGAATGGCACCGAAGCCTTTCAAGAGAACTTGTTCAACGAAATCGTGGGGCGCATCAAACAAGACGACCAAAGTGTGCCGCTCTTGGACAATGGTTACTACTACTACAGCCGCTACGAAGAAGGCAAGGAGTATGCTATTTATTGCCGAAAGCTGGGGTCCCTCGAGGCGGAAGAACAAGTGATGCTCAACGTCAATGAGAT
>ENA-OQVM01000524-OQVM01000524.1-marine-metagenome-genome-assembly--contig:-NODE-524-length-58970-cov-5.584195_pt1 | contig 58970 bp, 52 predicted proteins | sample MGYA00237776_ERZ505498 | MGnify/ENA primary metagenome ERZ505498 (study PRJEB26159, sample SAMN06265151) | marine metagenome | isolation source: Helgoland LTER site | place: Germany:Helgoland, sampling... | reverse complement strand
GCCGCGTACACCCAGCCCGAGCGATGCCAGATAGTCCTGATCCGCATCGATGGAGCCGTCCTCGCGGAAGGGCACGACCATGCCGAAATCAGCAAAACCGAAAGGTGACAGCAAACCGGGTTCATAGCCCGGCATGTCGTATTCCCGTTTGGGCGAGACCTGGACACGCGCAATAAAGCCGCTGTCGCCTGATCGCACCGCGTTCGGATAACCACGCAAGCTTAATGCACCACCGGCATTGAACAGTCGTGCGGCTGGCAGGTTCTCATCCGGGGCCAATTGAAAGTTCATATCAGCAGAAATAATGGCCGTTTCCGAGAACTCTTTCGCATAAGAGACTGATCCGAAGAGCATCATGTAATCGCCTTCGGTCTCGCTTACCTCACTTGATTCAGCGCGGCCGGATTTGAACCCCACCCTGGCGGCAACTGAATAGGTCGGCAAAAGGCGCTGATAGCTCGCCAGCACAACCAATTCCTGCAAATTCACATCTGCGAAATCGAGCCCGTCAAGCGACGACGTGTTGTCTTCATAGCCATAGCTAAGCTCAACGCCCCAATGGGATTGCGGACCCACCCAAAACGGCATTGCGTAGCCCAAAGTCCCTGACGCGGAATCTGATACAATATCAACAGCCTCAAAGGGCCCAGCGATCACATTTGAGTTCGCGACAACCACTGATGCCGAGATGCGGCCCCCGCGCGCGCCGATGGGGCGCGAATAGCCCAAAGATCCTGACGCGGCGCCCTCGGTTACCTGCAGTTGACCCGACAGTGTATCAAGCGCGCCGGTGAAAGAGTTCATTTGCCCAAACAACGATCCGCGCAACTCTCCGGTCGCAACAGAACCAAAGTTGTCGATTGATCCGGTGATTTCATAGCGCTCAGGCTCTTCGGCACGCAGAATTGCACTTGTTGTGCCTGTCTGGCTTCCCGGCGCAAAGGCCAAGGTCGGGCGCATGCCATGTGCAATCTCGAACAACCGAAGCTCTCTTTCGAGCGCCTCAAAGTCCGGCAATGTCCCTTGCTCAATCACGATGGAACGGCGCAAGAATTCCGGATCGGTCCTATCAAGTCCTTCAATTGATACCTGATCTACAGTCGCCTCAACCAGCTCTACCCGCAGCCGGCCATTGCGAATTTCCTGCGGAGGCAAAATTGCCCGCGCCGTAACAACACCGCTGGCCGCATATAGCGCATTAATCCGCTCAACCATCTGTTGAAGGTCACTGAACGAGATAGGCTTGCTGGTATAGTCTCCCGCAACCTCGGACAGCGTCGCGGCCTCAAGGTAAGCGGATTCGGAAAAATCCACGCCTGAGAGCGAAAAACTTTGCGCTATTGCTGCCTGGCTCGTGCCCACAAAACCCATAATAAGATAGGCTATCGGACGACAGCTGCGTCGGAATTTCGAACGTATGCGCTGAAACGTGCGCGGATAAAAGCTTAACAAATCAATGACTCCCCACAAATACGTTAACGCAAGGTAAAGATTTACCGAAGTGAAAAATCACATTTCTGTGAAATATCTCTCCGGCACCCCGCCACACCGAAATTCGACGACAGCATTGTTTCTGCTCTGCGTAGCAATACCGCCCATTTTGGCGCATTGATGTCACAGCTCCAGTGCGGACAACCTTAGGGTCAATTACGTGTTTGCAGTGAAGCTTTTCAGCGCTGTATCAAAGGGACATGCATGTACGCTTTATCTCTACACTCATGACCATTGCTGCGTTGAGCGCCGCAAGCGCCAGTGCGCAGGATGTAGTTTTGACGTCGCCGGAATTGAACGCATCTGGCCAAGCCTATTTGGAAGCTATTGACGGACGACGGATCGCCAGCAACGTCAGCTACTACGATCCTACCGCGGCTGCACCCGCACTTGACACTCAGGCAAGGTTGGAGAGCCTGCAATCAAGCGAAGATGCCAATCGCGTTGGTGCGGATCTTGACTGGCCATTGGGTATTCTTGCAGCTGCGATCATTGCGGGCATCGTTTTCCTGTTTGCGCGTTTTGGCGGAAACACGAGCATCATGTTGCAACCCTCGTCGGATAACCCAAATGCAATCCGCCGGAGTACAGCGTCGCTGCGGCGTAGCGGGTTCGAGGCGCAGCCGCGCAACCTAGCGGAGATCACTGGTATCGCTGACAGACGCGTGGCACTTATCCTGCTCACGCAAAACGCCCTTCGCAAAGTAACGACTGCAAATGGCCTGCTACTCCAACAGAGCTGGACCGACAGAGAAGCCCTGCGCCGTATTCCAGCGGATCAACGCCACCTCACAGCCCTTAAAGAACTGGTCTTTACCAGTGAACGTGTCCAATTTGGCGGCCGCGATGTGAGCGAGCCTGAGTTTGTGCATCATGTGACCCAAATGACCCCACTGTTTCGCGAGATGGCTTCATGAGCGATACAACACCGGCAACCAGCACATCCCGCCAGCGCCCCGAGTTGCTGATGATTGGTATTTTTGCTGCAATCGGCCTGGCGGTCCTGCTTTATTTTTCAAGCCAGCGACAACAACAATTGCGCAGTTCCGCAACCGGCGTGGACGGGCTGCAAATTTGGCTGTCATCCGAAGGGTATGACGCCCAAAGCTTCTCCGGTGGCTGGACGATCAATGCGGAAACATTGGGGCTCTTGATCACGCCTCTCTACGACAGTGATCTATTTTCGCCGCGCGCAACCCCCCAATCCAAAGAAGAACTCCTATTCCAGCAAGATGAATATGATCTGCGGGCCCGGCACATCAGGGAACGCGCAGCGCTGGTGCAAACAATGGTCGTTCTGCCCAAATGGCGTACAGGTGTACGTCTGACAGAATTGAGCCATCCCGCCCTGCTGATCGACCCCGAAGCGTCCCAAAGCACGCTACAAAGCCTTTTGGGAAAGCCCGTTGGCACACTTGGTCATATCCCCATACCTTTCAATGATTTTGAATATTTAACATCCGATGGCACGGCACTCACAGCGCGGCTTTACGTGGCACAGGTGTTTGAAGGGAACGGGTGTGACCCAATCATTGGGGACGTTGGCCGGATGGTCTTGGGCTTCTGCCCGCTGGACAATAGTGATGACGATATCCTCGTTCTATCTGACCCTGATCTGTTCAACAATCATGGATTAAGATTGGGTGACAATGCACTGATAGCAAAATACCTTTTACCTATTTTAGCTGACGATAAGAAAATCCTGCTTGATTATAGCCGCGACGTTTGGATCACCCAGCAAGAGCGCGTTGAACAGCATGAGCGCAGCTGGGCGGATTTCTTGCGATACTTTGAATACCCCTTTTCAGTGCTTTGGGGGGGCGGCTTGATTATGATGCTCATCACGTTCTGGCGCGCGGGCCTACGGTATGGTCCGATCATCGGCGCACAAGGCAAGTTGAGCGCGCGCAAAGGCCAAGCCATTGCCGCCCGCGCTAAGCTGATGCGCATGACCGGCCAAGATGGAGCCTTACTGGCTGACTATGTCACCGCCCGGATGAGCGCTGTGAGCAGCAGCCTCTTTGGTGCGAAGGTCTCTGGCACTGCAGCAAAAGAGGCCGCCTATCTAAAACATATGCAGCGTATTCAGCCCGCCATCGCAGAAAAACTTGCCGAATTGCTGGCAGAAATGCGCAACCTTCCACCCCACATTCCGGCCTCTGCGGCAATCGCCTATGTCGAAGCCTTTGAACTTGCATTGGAGCAACTTGCCCATGACACTTGAAACACTCAGCGCCCGCGCAGATGCCCTCCGCGCTCAGATTGGCAAAACGGTAAAGGGGCAGGAAGAGATCATTGATCTGCTTCTGGTCGCTTTATTTGCGCGCGGTCACGTTTTGCTGGAAGGCCCTCCCGGAACCGCGAAAACCTTGCTCGCGCGTAGCTTTGCATCTGCTTTTGATCTGGAGTTCGGGCGGATTCAATTCACGCCAGATTTGATGCCGGGCGACGTACTTGGCACCTCGATCTTCAATTTTCAAACCAATGATTTCACTCTGACCAAAGGCCCTGTCTTTTGTCAGGTGCTCTTGGCAGACGAGATCAACCGCGCCCCGCCTAAATCGCAGGCCGCGCTACTGCAGGCGATGAACGAGCGCATGGTCAGCATTGATGGCACAGACCACTCTTTGGGCGATGAATTCCTTGTTGTGGCCACCCAGAACCCGATTGAACAGCAAGGCACCTATCCCCTGCCCGAAGCCCAGCTTGACCGTTTCCTGTTCAAGCTGGTCGTTGATTTTCCACCGCAGGACGTCGAGATGGAAATTCTCAAGGCGCACGCGGCTGAGCCGATTGAAACGCGGGCGAACTTGGACGGGCAAGACAAGGTGATGGACGCCGCAATTCTCGCTGAATGCCGGACTATCATTGATGGCATCATCCTCAAGGACGATATCCTCGCCTATATTTTACGGTTAGTGCGGGCGACGCGTGAAAATAGCGAAATCGCTTATGGCGCCTCCACCCGTGCAGCAGATGCCATTGCGAGTGCGGCGCGCGCAGCGGCAGCTTTAGCTGGCCGCGATTTTGCGATCCCTGATGATGTTAAGCGTTTGTTTGTGCCAGCCCTGCGTCACCGCATCGTGCTTGGCCCGACAGCCGAAATAGAAGGCCGTGGACCGGTCCAAATCCTTGAAAACATTCTTGATCAGGTCGAGGCACCCCACTGATACGGCCTTCGCGCAGATTGCTGACGGTTGGCGGGGCCTCCCTGCTGATCTCGATGCTGGTTGCCTTTGTGGGTGACGCCCCGTTTGCTGCGGCCGTGGGCCTATGGCTTGTGCTGGCGGTTGCGGTGATCGCTGATCTGGTTCTGTCACGCTCGGGGCGCAAAGAGATCACGGTTGACTACCCAGCCGAGGTTTTCGTCGGCGAAACCGTTGCTTTGAAATTGACCGTTCGTAATGCGCCCAACGCACTGACGGGACAAATCGATTGGCCTGATGGACTAAGCGGTGAAACAGATCTTGCCTTTACCACAGGTTCTGACGATGTGGCGCGCGCAACGCTTGCCTGTCGTGCAGTGCGCCGCGGCACTTGGAAATGTGAGCATCTGTGGCTGCTTTGGACGTCACGTTTTGGGTTCTTCGAATATGTGCCTAAGCTGACGCTCGGGGCGGAGCTGCGTGTCGTCCCGAACATTCGATTGATCGAAACTGGCCAGATCACCAGCTCGGTCAATTCCGCCCTTTTTGGCATGAAAGAAAACCGCGCTATTGGTGAAGGGTCAGAATTTCATCAATTGCAGGATTTTGTGCAGGGGATGGATGTGAAATCCATTGACTGGAAACGCTCGGCCCGCCGCAGGTCTTTGGTGGCCAAGGAATTACGCGCCGAACGCAACCATCATGTGATCATCGCCCTCGATAATGGCTATCTGATGCGCGAAGAGATCGGCGGGATGCCCCGGATTGATCACGCGATTACAGCGGCCCTCGCGACCGCTTGGGCGGCAGCCATCGGTGGTGATCTGGTGGGTTTCTATTCCTACGATGTCCGTCCCCGCATTTTCGCAGCCCCCACCGCAGGGCGCAAAGCCTTTGCCCGGTTGCGCAGCCGGACCGCAGAGATGTCTTACGTGAGCCGCGAAACCAATCACACACTGGCGATGACCGAACTAAATGCGCGCACGCCAAAGCGCAGCTTGATCATTATCTTTACAGATTTTGTCGATACCACCTCCGCCGAATTGCTGATCGAAAACATCGCCATCCTTGCCCACCGCCATCTTGTGATTTTTGTCACTCTGCGTGACCCGGACTTGCAGGCGATGATCGCAAAGCCCCCCGAAACGATGGACGGCGTTGCCGCTCTTGTAGCAGCGAACCAGTCTATTGATGAACGCCGCATCGTGATGGAACGTCTGACGCGCATGGGTGTGACAGTCGTCGATACCGAGCCCGGCAAAGTGACGGCGCAATTGATCTCGCATTACCTCGAAATCAAGGCAAAGGAGCTGATCTGATGGAGCAAACCACAGACCTCATCCGCTCTGCCCGTTTTCGCAAAGAACGCGAAGCAGATTGGGTTCGTCTTGATGGGTTGGTGACAAAGGCCGAAACTCAAGGCCTGCGCCGTATGAGTTTTGCCGAGGCGCGAGATCTGGCCGCACTCTACCGCGAAGCCACAACATCATTGGCAATCGCGCGCGAAATCTCATTGGACAAGGGTTTGCTTGCCTATCTGGAGGCGCTGACCGCACGGGCCTATCTGTCCGTCTATGCCCCCCAAGAAAGCGCGCGGGGCGTCGTCGCGCGGTTTATGCGCAAAAGCGGGCCGATGGCGATGCGTAACTCCTGGTTCTATGTGGCCATGGGTTTTCTTTGTATGGGTCTTGGCGGGTTTGCAGGCTATCTGCTCTACTTCGACGATCCAGCTTGGTTCTATGTCCTAATGCCGCCTGAACTGGCGGGGGGGCGTGGACCGGATGCTTCAAATGATTATCTGCGATCAGTAATCTACCAGAATGACCCTGACAGTTCCGGCCTTGGTGCCTTCGCGACGTTCTTGTTTTCACACAACACACGGATTGCGATCTTTGTCTTCGGGCTGGGCGTGTTTCTATGCGCACCCGCAATTGCGCTGACCTTCTATAACGGTCTGGCAATTGGTGCCTTTGTAGGGCTGCACGTTGATCGCGGATTGGGTTGGGACCTTTTTGGCTGGCTTTCAATCCACGGCGTCACCGAGCTTTCAGCGATTTGCATCGCTTGTGGTGGTGGCATTCAATTGGGTGCGGCTGTCCTGTTTCCGGGACAGAACACGCGGGCGGAGGCATTGCGCCATGCGGGCAAAGATGCAGCCAAGCTTGCCATTGTCGCGGCCCTCATGCTGGTGGCGGCCGCGTTCCTTGAAGGATTTGGGCGGCAGTTAATTCAGGACGTCAATTCACGCCTGATTATCGGATGGAGCATCGGATTTCTTTGGCTTGCATGGTTCTTTCTGGGCGGGAAGGCAAAATCATGAAGCTGCGTCGCAAAGCAAAACCCGTCAGCACGTTCGACCCTAATGTGCTGCTGCCCCCCGAAGGCGTACCACTGCATCTGGATGTCGCGGGCCTTGGCGCGCGGTTTGCCGCACAGATCACTGATATCCTCCTCACAGGGATCGGTGCGATTGCTTTGGTCGTACTGCTGGCAGTCATGAACTTGACCGAACCTCAGACATTATTCGCGATTTCGGCGATGCTCTTTTTTGTGATCCGCATCCCTTATTATGTGCTGTCAGAACTGGCTTGGAATGGTCAGACCATCGGAAAGCGCATGATGAAGATCAAAGCTGTCTCAAGCGACGGCCTATCGTTGAGTGCGCATTCATTGGTTGTGCGAAATCTGATGAAAGAAGCAGAAGTGTTTTTGCCTGCCACGCTTGTGCTGACACTGAATGCCGCATCGCTGTGGTCGTCGTTATTTGCTTTGGGATGGATAATTGGCACACTTCTCGTTCCGCTGCTCAACAAGCGGCGTCAGCGCTTAGGCGACATGATTGCAGGCACCTATGTCATTGAATTGCCAACACCTATCCTTTTGACGGATTTGGCCCAATCCGTAACCAAACCCGTGAAGGAAAAATTCGCTTTCTTGTCACATCAGCTCGACCATTATGGCGCATTGGAATTGCAGACGCTGGAAGATTTGCTGCGTGCGCAGGAAAACCGGCCCAGCATGCAAACCAATGTCCAACAAAATGCGACGCTGGATTCAGTGATTGGTAAGATCCGCAATAAGATCGGCTATGCCGACCCTGTGCGCGCTCCTGACCGCGTGGCGTTCTTGCGCGCTTTCTACAATGCCCAGCGCGCGCATCTTGAACAAAAACAACTGTTTGGTGAACGCCGTCAGGACAAATTTCACGCGGACCAACAGACCAAAGACTGATGCAAATTTGTTGCAACAACTTGGAGCCGAGGCACACATCATTATCGACACTGGAAACCCACGACAAAACACCCGAAAATTAGGACCACCGTCACCGTATTTCTGCGGAACCCCAACACTCACATTTGCCATTAGGACTTATTTATGACTAGCTCTCCTTCAATCGCTCCCAAGACGCCTCTTGGCGTTGGCAGCATCGTTTCAAACAGCTTTTCGATCCTTTTCCGTAACATCGTTGCGGTAATGATTGTCGCCTTTGTCCCATCATTCATCGGCCTTCTTATGTCGGCGGGAATGAATGGCGCCAGCGCCACTTTGGGCCTCGCTGTAGGCGACCCCTTTGGCACGGGGTCGGTTACAACCATCATTCTTGGTATCATTCTGCAATTGGGCATCCAAGGTCTGACCATCGCGCTGTTGGTGCAGTTGGCTTATGATGCAAAGCTGGGTCGCCCGATCACGCCGGGGGCCTATATCTCTCCCGCATTGAAATCGATCGTTCCTATCGTCGTCTTGTCCTTGGTAATTGGCATCTTGGCCACGATCGGCTTTATGCTTTTGATTATTCCGGGGCTGCTGGTCTATGCCGTTTACTGCGTCACAACTCCAGCCATCATGATCGAGCGCGTGGGCTTTGGCGGCATGACCCGGTCTGCGAGCCTGACAAAAGAGTACCGCTGGCCCATCGTCGGCGTGCTAATCCTGCTGGGCATTTGCACCTTTGGTTTGACTATTGTTACCAGCTTTCTGGTGGCCGCAATCGTTCCAATCATCGGTTTGAACTTTGTTGGCTTCGGCCTTGGCTTGGTCTTGTCCGCGCTTATGGCCGGTTTTACCTACGGTCTGTCCGGCATTGGCGCGGCGCTGATCTATGCCCGCCTGCGCGATATCAAAGAAGGTGTCAGCGTTGATAAGCTGGCAGCGGTCTTTGATTAAGGGCGCATGAAACGAGACACCTTCTAGACCCACAAACGAAAACCCCGCTGCCGCTTGATTGTGACAGCGGGGTTTTTCTATGGCTGAGCGCGAAAAAACGGGCCCGCGTGGGGCCCGTTTTGTTCGCCTTGTCAAAGTGCTTACATCAAGTTCTGGACGTTGATGCCAAACGTGACCGCACCGATAACTGCGCCTGTCGCAGGATCTGTAATCGCAAGTGAGGCTTGCGACTGGTAGAACCCGGTACTGTCGTCAAATTCGACTTCGCTGATATGCAACGCATCTGGACCGACTGAATAGGTTTCTTGCCATTTGGCCTCATCACCTTGCCAGTAGTCAGATGTCTCGACGCTTTGTGCGACGTTCAGGCCTTTGTTATCCATCACGAAGACCTCTGTGACGAAACCGGATGTTGCCAACTGCTGATCAAGCAACCAGTCAGAGACAGACCCCGACAACAGTTTTTCGATCAAAGGACCACCACCGTCTCCGGCTTCGGCCCGCCATTGCTGATCAAGAGCGATAACACCGTCCTCTGACAGGTCAGCATGTGCCGCGTTCTGCGCTTGAATGGCGGCAATCAACTCGGGATTAGTCAACCAATTTGCCAACTCATCACGCGCATAGGCCTCAAGCGGTACACGATACACGCCGTCCTGACCCGGTGATGCAATCAGATAGAGCGTGATGGCGTTGTTCATGGCGACAGACAACTCTTCTGACAAAGCCGCCGAGGCGATAACATCATCAGCAGAAGGCGTTTGCCCTGCAAGGGCGCTGTCAAAAATGCCGCGCTGTTGTTGCCATACCTCAAATGTATTTTCGAGACTCTTGCGGACGGCATCATTGGGCGGCGGGTTAATGCCCGCGGCAGCGAAACCATCGCGCAGCGCGATGAGTGTTTGTTGAAACAGATCAACGCTGCTCTGCAAATCCTGCTGTGGGTCGCCTGATCTTGTGCCAGTCGCAATTTCACACATCGCGCGTGTCATGCGATAAGCCAGTGCGCGTTGTCTGACCGCAAAGTTCAGGACAGTTGCATCACTTTGCAAGAGTTGCTGTGGGTCAGAATACTGACCGGAAACAACTGCGGCCAACTGCTCTGTCTGCTCGAACAAATCCGAAAACCCGTTTCCGATTATCGACGCATCAGACCCAGAGCCTGAGCCAGATGCCAACCGCTCGGCTGCAACATCTAAAGGCTCCCAAAGTGAGCCTGTTTCGGTCAGCACCTCGAGTGTGCGGCCACGCTGCTCTGCGCCTGGCATCCCAAGTGCTGCATTGCCATTGACCAGACCATCAATGATCCGGTCGAAATCTTCGCGCGAGGTCGCAAGCTGTTGCTTGGCTGTTTCGGTCCCGATCCCACCGTTTACACGGCAGCTTGCAGAGGCAACAGCTTCTGTCAGCGAACGGAGGTATGAAGATCGGTTCACACGCGCCTTGCCGCCATTATAGAGCGAACGGTCGATAGATTGGGCCGCAGCCGCTTGAGGGCTGAAGATACCGATTGATGGTGCGGCGGACACTGCGAGCGCTAGACACATTGTCCTTGTGATCCCACGCATCATGGGTGTGTGATTGATGGGGCCGCCGTAAGTTTTTGTACTTCTCTTTGTCATTGAAATATTCCTATCGTATGAGCGAGGCCTGCCGGTTCGAAGGACGTTTGATGATCACCCATTGTCGCGTTCGGCTTCTGTTTTGAAGTCGCAGCGATTGCGGTTTCGGCGGGACCAATCTGTTTGATTGGTGTTTGTATGCCGTTACGCCAAGTGAGCATTTCAATTCGTTCCGAGGCGCAACCGGTGGCGCAATTGCCAGCCGAAATTGATGATATTGCCCTAGTGGAATTCAAACGATCTTACAACTCGTCTATCTAAACGTGAAACCCTTGGACGCCTGATGTCTTGCAGGTCACGCTGGTAACAAAGTGTCATTCGAGCCAGCATCGAGGCGATACGTGCTTTGTCGCACGTATCGCTGATGATGATTTAGCCTTCAGAGCTATCAGAGATCCAAACCTCGACGCGACGGTTAATACCGCGGCCACGATCTGAAACATTACAAGCTGACGGCGCGACTTCACCAAATCCGGCTGTCGTCATTTCGATGCCGTCCAACTGATCCCCTGCAACAGCGAGCAATTCGTTCATGACCGCACCTGCACGTTCAACCGCAAGGCGTTGGTTGGCGTCAAATGGACCCACATCATCGGTAAAGCCGACAAAAGAAATCTTCGTGTTTGCCGGTGCATTCTGAAGATAGGCGATCAGGCGCTGCATATCCAAACGACCACGTTCGTCGATTTTCGAAGAGCCCGTACGGAAGCGCAATGTTGTCGAAAGACGGTCATACTCGTCCATCTTGGCCAACATGTCGCCCATCACTTCGCCTTCAAAGCCAACGTCATAACGTGACATCTCTGAAACCAATGCTGCACGACGTGCGTCACCGTCAGCTTGATCACGGCGCAAGATACCAAGGTCGATAAAACCAGATTTACCAATCACGGCGTCAGCTTCGTTGGAGTTTGCGAAATCAAGAAATGCCTGTGTTGCCGCATCCAGGTTGTCAGAGCGGTTGTACAGATACATCCGGCGGCTCAACGTGTATTCCTCTGTCTTGGCAGAGAATGCGTCAGGTGCAGTTGCGATCCCACATTCGTTTACAACCGTCATTGGCTTGGCGCCACGCTGGAATGCATAACCTAGGTAGCCGATTGCATTGCGGTCATGGAAAAGAACGTTCGACAAAACCTGATCGTCTGGCGAGATGCCCTGCGGGCGGAAGTTGGGGCGCTCTTCACCGTAAAGGAAGTTCATGAAGTACTCGTAGCTAGCTGATCCCTGCTCGTGTGAGATCACATTGATTGGGCGATCTGGACCGCCAACTTCTGACCAATTCGTAATCTGACCGGAGAAAATCGCAGCCAACTGCTCTTTGTTCAGCTCTTGGACCGGATTAGAATCGTGGGTCACAACAACCATACTATCGACCGCGATGATGTGCTCTTGGTTTGGACTGACCATGCTGCCAGCGCCATCTGCGCGCAATGCACGTGCTTCGTCCTGCGTAATACGGCGGGAAGACATACCAATGGTGGCACTGCGTTCAAGCAACGCTTCGAAGGCGCTGTTGTCGTTGGTGGATGAGACAAGGTACGAACCGATCTCGTCACCAAAACCACCATCATCGATCAATGTTGCAACAGTCTCGCCAGCGGATGGGTTCCGCAACTCAGCGTCAGCATCCAAAGACGCCGCAAAGCCGGTCATCAACAAAGGCATCATACCTTGGCCGATGGATTCAGAACCAACAATAGAAACGTCAGCCGCAACAGTTTCAAACGAAGGACATGCATCACCCTCACAAACCATACTGCTGGTCGCGATCCGCAGATCGCCGAGTGCAGTACGGATAATGTAGGAATCGTCGCGCACTTCAATGAATTCACCGGTCACATTGATTGTGCCGTCTGTTGATCTCAAAGTGACTTCCGATGCAAAGCTCATCGCGGGGAAAAGTAGACCGGTCGCTAACGCAAACCCTGCTACAGTGGATTTCAGTTTCTGTTTGTGATTACGCATCACGTAAATCTCTCCTACCTATTTGTCATCAACGGATTGTCCGCTGCGCTTCGCCAAAAAATTTGCCGGTTAAACTCGAAACTCGATTGCACTCACCACCGTCATCCATTGGAAACAAAACAGTCAAATTGGTAGAAATTGTGTCTAAAAAATGGTTCTTTCTAAGGCATTTCATGAAGCTGCGAGGGCTAAACAGCCATTTTCAAGTCAATTTGGGCCCCAATTTTTAATGTCGTTGAATAAAGCAACAACGTGTTTTGCTCGATAGAATGCCTTCTTGGCCGGGCTTCGCGATTAAGGCAGAGGCATTTCTTCGTCTGCTTGAATTGATGGAGCGTGCCTCTTTTGCCATGCCATGACTTTGCAAATCCGCAGCAGCCCTGAGATATACAGCCAGCAGCGCGATCAGACCAAAGAGGAACATTCACTCACTCCCGGAAGGCGCAAGTCACTCAAAATTCAAGAATGAAATTTTGCTCGGACCGGTAAATGATCCAAAGGCTGAGCACCTCTTCGAACTTAGCTTAGGTCGATCCAAGCAGCGCCATCGTTCGACGATCTCTGACAGGCGTGGACAAAACATACTCCGTCAAGTCCATCCTGAATACCAAGCGTAGCATCCGACTTGTTGCCTGATCTGATAACCTCTGCGGCTTCACGGTAAAGCGTTGCAAAGGCTTCTAAGTAACCTTCGGGATGACCTGCCGGTATGCGTGTAACTGCGGCTGCGGCAGGATGTGCAGCGCCGCCGCCCCGCGTGATCATTTGTGGTGCTTCCCCCAATTTCGTGAACCACAGAACGTTCGGGTTCTCCTGCGCCCACCTGATCGCCCCCTTGGTGCCATAGATCGCCAAGGTCAGATTATTCTCATTGCCAATTGCCACTTGGCTGGCCCAGATATGTCCGCGCGCACCGTTTTCAAATTTCAAAACCACCCGCGCGTCATCATCGACCAACCGCCCTGCGACATGTGAACTGAGTGTAGCGCTCAGTGATGTAGCGCGCTGGCCGGTGACGAAGCACGCAAGGTTGTGCGCATGGGTGCCGATATCGCCGATTGCACCACCGCCGGACTGGGCTGGGTCGGTGCGCCATTTGGCTTGCTTATTGTCTGGGGCCGGTGCCGTGCTCAGCCAGTCCTGCAAATAGTTTGCCTCGACGATCCTGATGTCGCCCAATGCGCCTTCGGATACCATTTGCCGCGCTTGCCGGATCATCGGATAGCCAGTGTAATTGTGGGTCAGAAAGAAGTGCCCCTTCGACGCGGCTGCCGCGGCTGCCAGATTTTCGGCTTGGGCCAGTGTGGCCGTCATCGGTTTGTCGCAGATGACGGAAATATCATGCGCAAGAAAGGCTTCGGCGATGGGACCATGCAAGTGGTTTGGTGTGACGATTGACACAGCATCGATCCCATCTGGTCTGGCGGCCTCTGCTTTCGCCATCTCTTGGTAGTTGCCGTAGGACCGATCCTCACTGATGCCCAGTTCAGCGGCAGAGGCATGCGCCCGGTCAGGATTTGACGCAAATGCCCCTGCAACCAGATCGAAACAGCCGTCAAGACGCGCCGCCATCCGATGAACGCCGCCAATGAACGCGCCCTGGCCACCACCGACCATTCCAAGCTTCAGCACCGTCATCTTAAAATCCCATCATTTTGCGGAGTGCCGCCGGATCTGAAGCACCACCTGCGAAATCGTCGAAAGCGCGCTCAGTCTGCCGGATAAGGTGGCGCGCTATGAAAGGCGCGCCTTCTGCTGCACCCTGTTCAGGATGCTTAAGGCAGCATTCCCATTCAAGCACTGCCCAGCCGTCAAACCCATATTGGGTCAACCGCGAAAAGATGCCTTTAAAGTCGACCTGCCCGTCCCCTAAGGAACGAAACCGACCTGCCCGGTCTGTCCAATCGGCGTAGCCGGAATAGACGCCTTGCCGCCCTGTCGGGTTAAACTCAGCGTCCTTGACGTGAAAAGCGCTGATGCGGTCGTGATAGATATCGATGAAAGCGAGATAGTCCATCTGCTGCAAAAGGAAGTGCGATGGATCATAGGTGATCATACAACGCCGATGGTTGTTTAGCGCTTCGAGAAACCTTTCAAATGTGGTCCCGTCGAAGACATCTTCACCGGGATGAATTTCAAAACCCAAATTGACGCCTGCGTCGTCATAGACATCCAGAATTGGGGCCCAACGGCGCGCCAATTCGCGAAACGCTTCCTCAATCAATCCAGTCGGGCGTTGCGGCCATGGATAAAGATATGGAAACGCAAGCGATCCAGTAAATCCAACAGCACCAGACAAGCCCAGATGCTCCGAAGCCTTCGCGACCTTGATCACTTGATCAACGCCCCAAGCCTGACGCTCTGCTGGCTTTCCGTGAAGATGCGCTGGGGCAAATGCGTCGAAGGCCGTGTCATAGGCAGGATGAACCGCCACAAGCTGGCTCTGTAAATGGCATGACAGTTCTGTGATAGCGACTCCGTGTTGCGCACAAACACCTGCCACTTCATCACAATAGGTCTTGCTCGATGCGGCCTTGTCCAAATCGAAAACCCGCGCATCCCAAGTTGGAATTTGCACGCCCTTATAGCCCAGGCCTGCCGCCCATTCGACGATCGCCGGCAGGCTATTAAACGGAGCCTCATCGCCCAAGAACTGGGCAAGAAACAAAGCAGGTCCTTTAATCGAAGTCGTCATTCAATTCTCCGTTTCAGACAATCAGGCAAGCAAGTCATGCGCTTGATCCGGGCTCAATATGCTAGGTCGGCTGCAGGTGGTTGTCATTGTCAAAACGCACCCGGTTTCGCCAGCTTCCAGAATGGCCGTCATGACTTCGACTACATGGGTGGCGAAATCATCGTTGCAGCGATGCGGCTGTCCTGACGCAATCGCCATGGCCATTTCTGCCAGACCTGCGCCACGGTAATTCGCGCGCACGTCTTCAAAATTTGGAATGCTGAACGGATGATCCCAAGATTGCTCAACTGGATCACCACTCTTGTCAGTGATGGTCAGAACACCGCCAAAGAAGTTGGGGTCAGGCACATTCATCGTGCCTTCTGTGCCGTAGAGTTCCATGATTGGGTGCGTGCTAGCGACGACGTCCCAACTCGCCAACAGCGTGATGATCGCCCCACTTTCGAATGCCAATATAGCGTGGATGGTTGTGGGGGTTTCCACAGGCACTGTCTCTCCCAGACGTGGGCCATTGCCGATTGTGCGTGTGGCAGTTGCCGCCCCGGTAAAACTTGTGACTTTTTTGACAGGACCCAGAAGTTGCACCAGATTGCAGATGTAATAAGGGCCAAGATCAAGGATCGGGCCGCCGCCTTTTTGGAAAAAGAAGTCTGGATTTGGATGCCAATCCTCCATCCCGCTCGACATGACGATCGCCGTACCAGAGGTCACATTGCCGATCGCGCCTTCGTCGATCAGGCTGCGGGCAAGCTGATGACTTCCGCCCATGAACGTATCTGGTGCTGACCCAATCCGAAGCCCATTGGTCTGTGCGATAACACCAAGCTCTTGCGCCTCGGCAAGGCTCAGAACGAATGGTTTTTCCGAGTAGACATGTTTGCCAGCCGCTAAGATAGCGCGTGACACTTCGACATGGGCTGCTGGAACGGTGAGATTGATAATCAAATCAACGTCTTCCGATGCGAGCAGGCCGTCAACCGTTTCAGCTCGCACGTCAAATTCAGCCGCGCGTGCGCGCGCATTGTCCATATTGATGTCAGCAACCGCGACAATCTCGTACCCTTGAAACATCGGGGCAAGTGTCAGATAGGCCGCCGAAATGTTCCCGCATCCGATGATGCCAACGCCAAGTGCTTTAGTCATCTGTCTGCTCCCACAATGTTTTGAAGGCGGCAGCAGAACGGCTGGCATAGCCCACTGGATCGCTTGGTTTGTCGTGTTCCAATGCGTAGATCAAATCACCCGATTGGCTGCGGCATGCTTGCAAAAGAGCACCCCAATCCATTGTTCCGGCGCCAAGATCAGACCAGCCGTCCTGATCCAGATTGGTCCCTTGGGGGGCGATGTCTTTGACATGGATGGCCGACAGGCGCTTGCCGAAGCGGTGGATGTACTCTGCTGGGTCACGACCTCCGCGCACGATCCACGCCAGATCCGCCTCCCATGTGATGTCGGGTGCTTCTTCTAGGAGGATGTCCATGGGTGTGCTGCCATCTGCCAATGCTACAAACTCAAAGTCATGGTTATGCCAGCCAAATGATATCCCGTGATCGGCATAGCGTTTCGCCGCCGCGTTTAGCCTCTGGGCCAACGTTGCATATCCGGTTCTGGTGCTGGGGCGATCCCTTTCCTCAAGGTAGGGCGCAAAAACTCGTTTAATCCCGAGCGTCCGTATGATTGCGATCGTCGCGTCAAAGTCGGCCTCAATCTCATCCAAACCCATATGGCCGGACGGCATCGAGATACCGTTAGCGTCCATTGCCGCGCGATATGTGGCAGGATCACCATAGACACCGCCATAACCTTCGACGTACGAAATACCCATAGAAGGCAACTGCGCAAGCAATGCGATTTGGTCAGCGCAATCGCGCATTGAATATAGCTGGAGTGCTAAGGTCATGTCTTTACTTTCAAAAAAATTAGAGCCGAAGTTCTGTTGCCGCGTCGAAAAGATGCAGCCGTGCCGCATCAAACCCAATTGTCAGTGTATCGCCAGATTTCAGGCCTGACTGGCCCTCAGTACGCACGCGCACCGATTGACCAGCAAAGTGCACCCATACAAGCGTGTCTGATCCCATTGGCTCCACAATATCGATCTCAGCCGTGCCGGTATAAGTTGCACCAGCAGCGGCCTGCCCCGTCAGGATATGTTCGGGGCGAATGCCCAGCCACGCGGCTGCATCATGATTTGCGTCGGACGCGAACGCATAGCCGCTCACATCAACGTTAAACCCGTCACCAGTGAATTGAGACCCTTTCAGGTGGCCCGTGAACAGGTTCATCGCAGGTGATCCAATGAAGTCCGCGACATATTTATTGCAGGGCTTGGCATAAATCACTTCGGGTGCATCCAACTGCTGGATCATTCCGTCTTTCATGATCGAAATCCGGTCCGCCAATGTCATCGCTTCCACTTGGTCATGGGTGACATAAATCATCGTGTTTTGCAGTTGCTTGTGGAGCCGCTTTAGTTCGACCCGCAGGTCAGTACGCAGTTTGGCATCCAGGTTGGACAGTGGTTCATCGAACAAGAACACATCGACATCGCGCACAAGAGCGCGCCCAATAGCAACACGTTGGCGTTGCCCGCCAGACAACGCACCGGGCTTGCGGTCAAGCAGCGGTTGGATTTGCAGGATGTCAGCTGCGCGTTCCACCCGCTGATTGATCTCTGCCTTGGGTACCTTGGCGTTCTTCAGGCCAAATGACAGGTTCCCCCGCACGGTCATCTGCGGATAAAGCGCGTAGGATTGAAACACCATGCCAATGCCGCGCTCTGACGGCTCTGCCCATGTGACGTTGTTGCCTTTGATGAATATCTGACCGTCAGACACCTCCAACAGCCCTGCAATGCAGTTCAGAAGAGTGGATTTACCACAGCCAGAGGAACCGAGCAGCACCAGAAATTCACCCTCAGCGATATCGAGGTTCAGCTGCTTGAGCACCTTGACCGCCCCAAAATTCAGGTCGAGGTTTTTGATTTCTACAGAGTTTGCCATGGGTGATTCAACCTTTGACTGCGCCCGCGGCAATGCCGCGCACAAAGAGCTTGCCGGAAGCAAAGTAAATGATGAGAGGGACCAAACCTGTCAGCAGGGTTGCGGCCATATTGACGTTGTATTCTTTGATCCCCTGGACGGAATTCACGATGTTATTAAGCTGCACGGTCATCGGATAGGTTGCCGGTTTCGTGTAGATCACTCCGAACAGAAAATCGTTCCATATCCCGGTGACTTGCAAAATGATCGCGACCACGAATATCGGTAACGCCATCGGCACCATGATCTGAAAGTAAATCTGCCAGAACCCTGCGCCATCGACCCGCGCTGCTTTGAATAATTCTTCGGGGACGGATGCAAAATAGTTGCGAAAAAGTAGAGTCAGAATTGGCATGCCAAACACCGTATGAACCAAAACCAGCCCTCCGATGGACCCCATCAGTCCAATTTCACGCAGCATGATCACGATAGGATAAAGCATCGTCTGATAGGGAATGAATGCCCCGATAATCAAGATCGTAAAGAACACTTCGGACCCTTTGAACTTCCAGTTCGACAACGCGTAGCCGTTGATGGATGCAATAGTGATCGACAGCAGAACCGACGGGATCAGGATGCGAACCGAGTTGCCAAAGCCACGCGACAGCCCGTCGCAATTGATGCCTGTGCAGGCCTCTGACCACGCTTTGACCCAAGGCTCGAACGTGATCTCCATAGGTGGGCCAAATACATTGCCCATCCGAATTTCCGGCATGCCCTTGAGTGACGTCACAATCATCACGTAGAGCGGCAACAGATAGTACATGGAAACCATGATCAGCGTGCCATAGAGAAAAATGTTGCCGCGCGAAAAGGCCTTCTTGGGTTTGGGGCCGCGCGGGCCAGTGGCGAAGCTTGCAGTCATATCAGACATGTTTACGGCCTCCGAATTCAAGGTAGGCCCAAGGGATCAGGATAATCACAACAGAGCAGAGCATCATGGTCGACGCGGCAAAGCCTTGGCCCAAATTCTGGGCGCGGAACATGAATTCAATCACATATTTTGCTGGCACTTCGGACGCGAGGCCGGGGCCACCACCTGTTTGTGCAACGACCAAGTCGTATAACTTGATTATCCCTGATGCGATCAGCACCAAAGATGTGATGAATACTGGGCGCATCATCGGGATAATGACCACAACATAAGTCTTGATGGTGCCAATCCCGTCAACACGGGCAGCCTTCCAGATGTCTTCATCAATTCCGCGCAATCCGGCAAGCATGATGCACATAATCAGCCCCGTCCCTTGCCACAGGCCAGCGATCAGCAAGCCCAGAATAACAGTGTCGGGATCGTTCAGCGGGTTGAAAACAAAGGTCTCAAACCCCCAACTGCGCACGACGCTTTGCAGACCGAAATCGGGATTCAGGATCCATTGCCATGCAAGGCCTGTCACGACGAAAGATAGTGCAAAGGGGTAAAGGAAAATCGTGCGAAACGCGCTCTCGAACCGGATTTTGCGATCAAGGCAAGCGGCAAGCGTAAAGCCAATCACAAGCGTCAGCACCATGGAGAACGATCCGTAAAGCCCGAGATTCTTGATCGAAATAATCCAGCGCTCCGACCCCCAGAGCCGTTCGTATTGATCAAAGCCAACCCAGTTGGTTTTCGGCAACATCCGCGAACCGGTGAAGGAATAAACAACTGTCCAGGTTGTGCCGCCGACAAAAACAACCATTGCCGTTAGGATCATCGGGATCGAAGCAAGTTTGGCCATCAGGTTTTTGAACAAGCGGCTGGGTCGCTTGGCGTGTGACGAAAGGGTGTCCGAGATCACGGTCATCGTGTCGGCTCCAGATTGGTGACAGGATAGGCGGAAAGTTGGTCCGGCAGCGCACTGCCGGACCAGATCACAAGATCACTTAGTCTGCGTCTTCGATCAGTTGCGCGTAACGCGACTGCGCGTCTGCGGCTGACATATCGCTGGACCAGAACTGCGCCATCAGATCTTCGATCTGGGTCTGCGTGTCGGCCGAGAAGGAAATGTCTGCCGAAGGCAGGACGCCCCCATCAGCCAGAATGCCCAATCCTTTCTGCATGCAGCCGTTCGCAGAGGACATGTCGATATCACCGCGCACAGGCAGGGACCCTTTGGCGAGGTTGAAGGAAACCTGCACTTCTGGGGAGATCAGCAGTGCCGCCAGTTCCTTTTGTGCAGCGGTGATTTCGGGATCGTCATTGACGGGGAAATAAAAGGCGTCGCCACCAGTATCCAAGACCGCATTCAGGCCAAGGCCCGGCAAGCAGGAATAGTCTTCGCCTTCGACCTGTCCAGCGACGGCGAATTCACCCTGTGCCCAGTCGCCCATAATCTGCGCGCCGGCGGTGCCAGTGATCACCATGTTCGTGGCAAGGTTCCAGTCCTGAACTGCCGATGCACTTGCAAATTGGCGGGCCGCTGCTGCGGCCTCGAATGCGGCGGTATATTCTGGGCCGCGCGCTACATCAGCGTTCTTGTTGACGTTAACTTCTTTCCACGCGTCCAGACCGGCGACAGCCAGCGTAATCGCGCCAAAAGCAATGCTTTGCTGCCAGCCCTGCTGACCCATCGCGAGCGGGAGCGTCCCTGCGGCTTCAAGAGCAGGCGCAGTTTCGACAAAATCGTTCCAGTTTGCGGGCACAGCAAGCCCAGCATTTTCATAGGCCGCATGCGACAGCCAAATCCATTGTGCCGAGTGAATGTTGATTGGCACGCAGTAGATGCGACCGTCCAATGTACAAGCGTCCAGCAGCGAAGAAGGGTTCACGATATTGGCCCAACCACCAGCTTCGGCAACATCCGTCAGGTCGAGCAGGAAGCCAGCTTCAATCAATTCTTGTGCTTGGCGACCGTGGTTCAGCTGTGTTGCTGCCATCGGATCCCCACCCAGGATACGGGAAATAATAATCGGGCGCGCAGTGCCACCGGATCCGGCAATTGCGCCGTCCACCCAAGTGTTACCTGTTGCATTCCATGCTTCAGCGAATTTAGACACGGCAGCAGCTTCGCCTCCGGATGTCCACCAATGGGTCACCTCCAGCTCAGCTGCGTTAGATGCGGATGCGGCTGTTAGTGCCGTGCCAACCAACAAAGACTTCAAGATTTTCGACATTTTTTCCTCCCAGAAAATGCGGATTCCCGCCAAATATTTTGCGATCGCCGAAACGTGCAATCGATTACATCGTGGCGCGGTGTTGATTGTTCTGTCAAGAAAATATGTAATCGATTACATAAAGGGTGGTGGAAAAAGGGTCGCCATGACACTGAAAACTTCGACACTTCAAGATGTTGCACGCGTTGCAAAAGTTTCGACCGCGACGGTGTCTCGGACGTTGTCGAACCCCGATGTCGTGTCCGAATCAACCCGAAGACGGGTGTCCGAGGCAGTAAAAGTCACCGGTTATCGGATCAATCGCGCGGCGCGGAACTTGCGAACCCAGCGCGCGCATTCGGTTCTGGTCTTATTGCCTGATCTGGCCAACCCCTTCTTTTCCACGATCCTTGAAGGCATCTCTCGCAGCTTGTCAAAACAGGGGTACTCTATGCTGATTGCCAGCACCAAACAGGTGCACGACAGCGGCGAGAGGTTGATAGATTATCTCGATGATGCGCGCGCCGATGGGATGATCATCCTTGATGGTGGGCTGGAGCCAGAGGTTGTCGAGCTACTTGCGAACGCCCCGCAGGCGAGACGCATCCTCTTTGCATGCGAATGGGTTGATGGCACCGATTTCCCATCTGTTCGTTGTGAAAACAGTCAAGGTACACGTAAGGCCGTGAACCATTTATATGACCTAGGCCACCGCAAGATTGCCCATGTGACAGGTCCAGATGGCAATGTGTTGATGCACGCGCGCAAAGACGCCTTTGTGGCAGAGATTGCTCTCCTTGGGCTTACGCTCAAGCCTGAATGGATCATTCCCGGTGACTTCTCATTGGCGGCTGGCTGTCTGGCCGCCAAGGCGTGGATCGCAATGGAAGACCGCCCAACCGCCGTCTTCTGCGCATCGGATCAATTGGCCATGGGCTTTATTGCAGAACTATCGCGCCACGGCTTTCAGGTGCCCAAAGGCGTGTCAGTGATGGGCTTTGACGACATCGATTTGGCCGAGCAATTCATCCCCCCTCTTACGTCCATCAAACAAGATCGCTTAATGATCGGCGAAACTGCGGCCAAGATGCTGATGGCGCGGATCGAAACACCGCAAGAAGAGCACTTGCAACACGCCGCCGTCCTGCCGGTATCGCTCGTCATTCGAGAAAGCACCGCTGCTCCACAGTAACTTTCAGCCGTTGTCTGTCAGTCGCAATCTCGCGGCTGTTTTCACAGCCATATTCTGAATGAGAATGTTAGGACAGAAACCGGAACGAAAGCAGCTCGATCAGCCTGTCTAAAGTGTTGTCTATCAGATCAACAACAGAAATAAGACGCTCTTCGAAGCAAGAGGTCACGCTCAATTCCTGCGTCGAGTTCCGGTCGCAAATTGCCGATCCCTGCGGCGCACGTGCACGGCCTGGCCGACGGCTACCAGTCAATGTGGCGACGGCAGCGAGATTGGTCTCAATTTGCACTCGGACTTGAAATGGTTCACATAATGCCATTGAGCAGATGAATTCCATTGGTCCTGCAAAGCATTTGGTATCAGAATGACAATGCACATTGTGTCAGGAGAGAAGTACTATGCTGCAGACGCTCGGACTTCTGTTAGCTTGCCAGCTGTTCGGAGAAATAACTGTGCGCGGCTTTGGCTTTCCAGTTCCCGGTCCGGTTCTGGGTCTTGCTCTGTTGGTGCTGATACTTAGCGTTATGCCAACGCTAGCCGAACGGTTAAGGCCGACAACGACAATCATATTGGCGAACCTGTCTTTCCTGTTTGTCCCTGCAGGTGTTGGAGTTATTGGCAATTTAGAGATTTTTTCGGATGATGGGCTTGCGTTGCTGGTTATCCTGACTTTTTCAACGGTGCTCTCGATGCTGGTTGCCGTTGGGACGTTCATCGGTGTTCGGTACCTCCTCGAAAGCCGGACAACATGACAGATGTCGTCAGCCTCTGGAGCTATCTTTCAACTTCACCACTCATTTGGCTCACAACGACGATCCTCGCCTATTTGCTAGCAGATTGGCTGGCGCGGCGATGGGGTCATCCCCCCTGGGCCAATCCGGTACTTCTGTCAGTCCTTCTCATTGCGCCAGTACTTTGGCTGACACGAACGAACTACACGACCTATTTCGAAGGCGCGCAATTCATCCATTTCCTGCTTGGACCAGCGACCGTGGCATTGGCTCTGCCGCTTTGGGATAATCGAGATACAATTCGGACCTCGGTCGCGCCAATCGTGTTGGCATTGCTTGCAGGCTCGGTCGTTGCGGCAGGCTCCGCCATTCTGCTTGCACGTGCTTTTGGTCTCCCGATGGAAGTGCTGCTTTCACTAGCGCCAAAGTCTACTACTGCTCCCGTGGCTCTTGGCATCTCGGAAGCCATTGGAGGGCTACCGGCGCTAACTGCAGTGCTTGTCATACTGACGGGGATCATCGGAGCTGTGACGGTAACGCCTTTGATGAACCTGCTGCGGATTTCCGACTGGCGTGCGCGAGGTTTTGCCGTCGGTGTTGCTGCGCATGGAATTGGGACAGCCCGCGCATTTCAAGTAAATCCTGTTGCGGGGGCATATGCTGGCATCGCGATGGCGTTGAATGCCCTGCTGACAAGCCTCATCGTACCAGTGTTAGTGCGCTGGTTGACCTAAGCGCACGTCTTTGCGATCTGGCAGAAGGATCCTGTGGTTTGTAAGGGCACAAGTCTAACAGTTTTCAATATAAAGAGTTGTTCAGAGAAGGGACACGCCCGGCCCGAAGCAGTCATTCTTGGACGAAGCAGCGAACTGACGTTCTGAACCCGCTTCGACCGATGCTGCGACATGAATCGATGGGTGCTCTTACGAGAATGTCCTAGCAAAGCCCCCAGCTGGACAAATAAATCTCGAACAGTGGATTCTGATAGAGCGAGAACAGCAATGCCAGCAGCATAAGAAACGACGCGCCTGCGACAATGTGGGGTATCGAAAAAGAGCTCATATCGCAGCCCTCCGCTCCGCCAGGGTTCGCTCAGTGATCGGCCAGTTCAAGACAGCCGACAGAATGCTTAGGCCAATCGCAATGCCCCAAGCGATATCGTAGCTGCCAGTCCGGTCATATAGCCAACCTCCCATCCAGCCTCCAGCGAAGGAACCGAGCTGGTGAGCGAAGAAGACTATTCCCGCCAGCATCGACATATGTTTGACGCCGAAGACTGACGCTACCGTGCCGTTCGTCAGGGGAACGGTGGAGAGCCAGAAAAGCCCCATGATCGCGCCGAAGACGTAGGCAGAGGTCGCAGTGACCGGCAAGAGGACGAAAGCCGCGATGGCCGCCGCACGGCCAAGATATATCCATGATAGCAGCATCGGTTTGCGATGCCGTCCACCCCAAAGGCCCGCATAATAAGTGCCTGCGATGTTTACCAACCCGATCAACGCCAAAACGGTGGTCGCCACGCCGCTGCCCAGGCCTTCATCCGCGAGGAAAGCAGGCAGGTGCACGGCGATAAAGACAACTTGAAAGCCGCAGGCGAAGAAACCGAGGGACAACAGCCAGAAGTCCCGCTGTCCAAAGGCATCACGCAGGGCTTGGCCGAATGACACGTCTTCATCCGCGCTGGCAATTGGTGCGGGAGCGTTGCGGATACCGAAGGCAAGTGGGAACATTGCGAGGGCCAATATCGAAAGGGCGACCAAAGCGGTTTGCCATTCGAACGCAACGATCAGCCCCAACGAGATTGGTAACATCGCAAACTGTCCAAAAGAGCCCACTGACATGGTGATCCCCATCGCAAGCGACCGCCGTTCTGGTGCCACAAGGCGGCTGATGGCTGCAAAGATCACAGGGAAGGTAGTGCCAGACAGGCCAAGCCCGATCAACACACCTGCACCAAGAATGAAGATGCCTTCACCTCCAACCACACTCATCGTCCACAGCCCTGCGCCGTACAGCACTGCGCCTATCGCCACAACTGGTTTGGCCCCGAAGCGATCTGACAACATGCCGGTGAAAGGCTGGCTGACCCCCCAGACAAGATTTTGAAGTGCGATAGCGAAGGCGAACGTCTCGCGTCCCCAACCCTGATCCATACTGACAGGCTGCAAAAACAGTCCGAATGCGTGCCGCACGCCTAAGGAGATCAAAAGGATCAAGGAGCCACAGACAAGCGCAACTCCCGCACCATGCCACTTGTTGGTCGGCTGGACCGTCATGCGTTGTCTCCAATCGCTTGTTCTTCTTCGCCGTTCTGATCAATCACGCGGCCTAGGACGGCCAATGTGTCTGCGCCGACAATCTCTGCAAGTTCACGTTGTGCTTTCTGCCAAAGAGGTAACGCTTCTTGCAGCTTTTCGTGCCCGGTTTGGGTCAAAGAAACAGGCCGCGCCCGTCCGTCCTCGCCGGTACCAATCTCGATAAGCGACTGCTTTTCCAGAACGCGCAGGTTGCGCCCTAAAGTGCTACGGTCGAGGCCGACAATCGTTGCGAGTTCAGTGATCGAGACACACTTCGCTGCATCAATGCGCCGAAGCAGTCGGAACATCGTGACTTTGATGCCAGACGACGCAAGAACCGCGTCGTAGTGAGCAGTGATTTGTGCTGCTGCTTGCCTTAGGGTTGTGCAAATGCATTGATCATCCATAAAGCGGGCATATACCCGCTTTATGTTGTAAGCAAGATGCATCGCCTCTCAGAAGAACGGCTGGCCCTAAGTAGCTGACATTTGCCTGGGAGAGGGCAGTAACAGAAATGCACCGCATAGTGGGCCTTAGCTCATCCCGCTGCAAACGGTAGCTTCGAGCCCAACGTGAATGATGCTACATACATTGCGAAACTCTGCTATCACAATTTGATAGGGTAAAGAGGAGCATTAGGTCATGGCCGATCCATTTCAGAACGTGGATGCTGCTGGAGAAGAGTTTGTAACAGCGTTTGCCGACTCTATGGATGCTCGACAATCAGACCCGACAATGGAAAGCATTGTTTCAAGATACCTCTCTAAATTACAGTTTCCTAAGGGCAGTCTAACAGTTGAAGTTGGCGCTGGCGCGGTCACGCGGCGGATTGCGGCCAAAGCCAAACCGGAACGCGTAGTGGGATTTGAACCGTCCTCTGGTTTTGTAAAGGAGGCAAGAGAACGAGTGCAAATGCATGCTAACGTTTCCTTCGAGGTTGCAGACGGAACGGCGCTACCACTCAAAGACAGTTCAGTTCAGAATCTAGTTTTGCATACCGTCCTAACGCATGTGGAAAGACCTAGCCTTCTTCTAAAAGAAGCCCGGCGTGTTCTAGATCCCGACGGATGTCTTGTCATTTGCGATGCAGACTTTTCAAAAGCGAGCCTTGGCAGTAGCGCCAGTGATCCACTCGACGTTTGCGCAAGGGCATTCATCAGCGAGTTTGTTACCGATCCACATATCGTTGCCAAACTGCGGCCTCTGATGACAGACGCTGGATTTGTTGTGGCCGATTTTGACGTACAGAGTCGAACGATTGCAGACAACGATCAAATGCTTCCTTGGGTAGAAGAAACAGCAAAGAGAATGCTTGCGCGGGGCGATATCGGTCAGGAACTGTTTGACGGCCTGGTATCCGAATACAAGCGTCGAGCAACTGCCGGAACGCTGTATGGCTATCAAGTCTTTGCGACTGCTGTCGCTAAGCCAAAATAGTTCAACTTTTGGGCCTACCTTTTCGGTACCCGAACTAAGTAGGCCGAGCGGCAGACATTGACGGGAAAGCAACGAAGTTCTGCTTTGTCCCGCTTGCCAGTCATCCATCCTCCATTCTGTGAACGGCTGCTTTGAGGCCCGATTGACACTTCTTGAACAGGAGGCATAGCTGCGACATCATAGTACAGCAGGCATAAGTCGGCGTAGTGTCTGACATAATTCAGACGAATCGAGGTGCTTTTTTCATGAGCGGATTGCTGGCTCTTTTGGACGACGTCGCTGCGATCGCAAAGCTGGCGGCCGCCCAACTTGACGATGTCGCGGCACAGGCAGGCAAGGCCGGAGTAAAGGCTGCCGGTGTCGTTATTGATGACGCAGCAGTAACGCCAAAGTACGTCACCGGCCTGCCAGCGGCACGCGAATTGCCTATCGTTTGGAAAATTGCTCGCGCTTCGTTTTTCAATAAGTTGGTCATCCTTCTGCCAGCGGCACTTCTGTTGCAGGCGTTTGTGCCTTGGATATTGACGCCACTCTTAATGGTCGGAGGTGCATATCTGTGCTTTGAAGGGGCGGAGAAAGTTTGGCACACTTTCGTCCCGCATAAGGATCATGGGCCCCAGCAGGCAAAGACGCTGGACGCCGCACATCTGGAAGAGCAGCGCGTAAAGGGCGCGATCAAGACCGATTTCATTCTATCGGCTGAGATCATGACCATATCTCTTTCGCAGATCAGTACTGACACCTTATGGATACAAGCCGCAGCTCTGGCCGCGGTCGCTATCGGCATTACCGCCCTTGTCTACGGCGCGGTGGCGGTGCTCGTCAAAGCTGATGATTTCGGAATACTGCTTAGCGCGAAGGGCCGGCTTGCTGTGACCCAAGCCGTCGGACGCAGAATTGTCAAATCTATGCCTTCAGTGATGGCATCAATTGCGGCAATCGGCACAGTAGCTATGCTTTGGGTTGGAGGTAGTATCGTCGTGCACGGATTACACGATCTTGGATGGCATATTCCCTATGATCTGATCAAAGATGCGGCAGCATTTGCGGCCAGTTCCATCAACTCCGCCGAAGGTTTTGTAAACTGGTTCGTGACCGCCGGGCTGGACGGCATTATCGGACTAGCCGTTGGGTTCGCGCTGATCCCGATAGTCACGCGGGCAATAGCGCCAACGATGGCATGGCTTTTTCCCGAGAACGCCTGATGCAAACCTACCTCGCCAATCAGGCTTCCGTCCCTTGGTGGGGTCAGCATGCCGAGCGCAAACCCTGCCGAAGGCCTTACGCCCAAACTAATGTTGGAAGTCTGTGATGACCGCCGTTCCAGGAGAAGTCGGCCCATTCATGGCTCGCAGTTCATTTGTGGCATCTGACAAGGAAACCTCTCTTGCAACCATTGGGCGAATATCAACATCGCCGCGCTCAATCATCCCCAATAAATCAGGGTATTTCCACGACGGCATTCCCCGCGTCCCAAAAAACGCAAGCTGCTTTGAATAGATCGCACGCATGTTCACCTGCATCTGGCCGCTGCCTGACGGCATGCCAATCTGAACGTGACGTCCGAGGATGGCAAGGCATTCCACTGACGCGTTTGTCGTCGCTTCAACCCCAAGTGCCTCCAATGAAACCTGCGCGCCGCCACCAGTAATGTCATGGATTGCCACCGCAACATCAACCTTAGCTGCATTCACAGTTGCGTCCGCGCCATGTTGCCGCGCGTGTTCCAGTTTCTCTTCAACAATATCAACCACCACGACTCTGGCCCCCAACATCTTGGCCAAGAGCAAAGCCGAAAGACCGATGCCGCCTGTTCCGTGAATAGCCACCCATTCACCCGCCTTGACGTTGGCGCGATCAGTGAGTGCGTGCCATGCAGTTGTCACACGGCAGCCTAGACCTGCCGCAAGTGCTGGCGATATTGTTTCTGGAAGATGAACGAGGTTGTGATCATACGGCACTGCCACGTACTCGGCATAGGCTCCAGGTGTGCCGAATCCTGGTACAATCTGATGAGCGCAGGTATTTGATACGCCGGTATAGCAGGCAGTGCAGCTACCACAGCCAAGGATGAATGGCGCAATGAGGCGGTCGCCGATCTTGTGCTTCGCACCGGGGCCTGCCTCTACGACTGTCCCGCAGTATTCATGCCCCAGAATTGAGCCGTTCCGAACTTTGGGGTGGCCGCCTGTCCATCCGTGATAGTCCGAACGGCAGACGCCGCAAGCCGCGACTTCGAGCACAACACCATTGTCCGGGCAGATCGGATCATCGACCTTTTCGATTGAAAGGTCTTCGTAGAAGTTTCTAACCACTGCCGCGCGCATCATATTTTTCCTCGTCATTTACGGGTCGAATGCCAGACCATCAGACCTTGAATCCCTATCTGGGCCTATCGCCCTTTACGGTGACGCGCCGGCCTTTTCTTTCTTCCGGCCAATAGTCCCAGATCGCGCGGTGCATACAACACCGATTGTCCCAGAATGCCATGTCGTTCAATGACCAGCGAAAGCGAATTTGATAATTGATGTGTTCCGCATGTTCGAACAACATAGCAAGCAACGCTTCACTTTCACTATCGGCTATTCCCAAAATTTTGGTGGTGAAGGTACGGTTTACAAACAACGACTTCCTGCCCGTATCAGGATGTGTCCGGACGATCGGATGCACCGCCTCCGGACAGTCGATGTCAGCATCCTTTTTCCCGCGATCACTATATCTGCCTTTGTAAATGTGTTCGGAGCTATGAAGCGCTGAGAGGCCGTCAATCATCGTTTTGATAGGCTCCGATAAGTCGTCATAGGCGGCATACATATCGCTGAACATCGTGTCGCCTCCACACGGCGGAGCGATGTGGATTTGAAGCATGGTTCCGAGCGGTGGTGTTTCGTCACATGAAACATCGGAGTGCCAAAACTCACCGTTCGCAATTTTGGAATCCTTCGTTGCATGGATTTCAAATATTTCTGGATGACCGATCATGGTGGGTGCTGCCGGATGCGCATGCAATGGGCCAAATCGCTTGCCGAATTTTACGTGCTGCTCAGGTGGAATTTCCTTCTGGTCTTTGAAGAAAAGAACCTGATATTTAAGGAACGCGTCGCGGATTTCAGCAAACTGATCGTCCGGTACATCTTGGCTGAGATCAACACCGTAGATCTCAGCACCAAGGTTGGGGCAAAAAGGCTTTGCAGCGATCAATTTGTATTCATTCGTCTTCAGGGCGACCATAAGAGCTCCAGCGTTCTTGATGAGAGTTTTGCAATGATCAAAGCATAGTCATTAATAAACTTTGATAAAAACGATATTTTTTTGACTTTTACGTAAGAAAAATTGTACAAAACTTTGGAAGATGGCATCTTATGGGAGTTGCGTCGACATGAGTATTCGCGCCCTTCGCACGCTCATCTCTATTCATCGGCATGGGAGTTTTCGTGCTGCCGCTGAGGCCGAGAATCTGACACCGGCAGCTGTCAGCCAACAAATGCGCAGCTTGGAAGCTTCATGGCGGCTCGCGTTGTTTGAGAGGTCCCTTAGATCGCCAAAGTTTACTGCAACGGGCCTCGCCTTGGTTGAGGAGGCCGCAGCTATCGTGGCGGCCTATGACGGCCTTGCGGACAAGGTCCGCTCTGGTGATGAAGTTTCCGGCGAGCTCATTTTAGGCGCCGTTCCAACCACGCTTACCGGGTTGGTGCCGCTCGCTCTGACCCAACTCAAGGTGTCGCATCCCAGTGTTCGCGTGCGCGTTGTGCCTGGCTTGTCCAATCAGCTATTGTTGCAGATTGAACGCGGCCAAATTCATGCCGCTGTCATTTCCAGGCCAGATTTGCTGCCAAAATCTCTAAGCTTTGCCAAGATTGCTGCGGAAGATCTGATCCTGCTTGCGGCCGAAGGCATGGAAAAATTGCCCGTTTTGGACTTGCTACAATCTCAACCATTCATTCGCTTCAATCGGGATGCAGTTGTTGGACGGCAAATTGAGGGATGGCTGCAGAGCAATGGGATTGTTGTGAATGACGTGATGGAATTGGAGGGGCTTGAAGCCATTTCCAGTATGGTCGCAGCGGGTCTGGGAATATCGATCGTACCCAATCGATGCATCATCGAGGACGATCATAGTTCTCTCAAGAGAATTCCGTTGGGCGATGACTTTCCAAGTCGTTTGCTGGGGCTTGTCAGTCGCGGAGACTCGCCGAAAGCCAACGTCACAAAAGCGGCAAAAGAAGCTTTACTGAAAGCCGTTTCAATTGGAGAATTCAAATCGAGTTCGCAAGTGTTGCTTTAGGAAGCCAACCGGAAGGAAGTGCTTGTTTTAGGTAACTGCGCTCTGAGCGCTTAAAACTTGATGTGTGCCTTCAACGAGAGTGCTTCACCCGCGTCGCATTTCGATCTTTGCCGATCCGGATGTTGAACAAAGTTTCGTTCTATTGACGACTACATCGCAAGCGAGACAAGGGAGCGTCGCTAGCTAACGCGGCGACCTAGGCTCCAGACCCCGCGCAGAAGCGCGGTCTGTCCAACCTCGCGCGCGCAGGACATCACCGCGGTATCCCGCTTTCAGTGCACCCCGATCCGTCAGACCTGCGGCCTTGGCAGGGTTCTGCGTCACAGTTGCGATGGCACGCGGCAGATCATCCCACAGACGCGCCAAGTGGAACGCGGACAACAAAAGCGCTGAGAGCACTTAATCCGACGACACGATGTCCAGAAGGTCAGCACGGGCCAAGTCTTCGGCCGCGACATTGCCCGAATGGGAACCACCCCGGATCAGGTTCGGTGCGCCCATCATGACGGAAATTCTGTTGACGCGGCATGCCTCGGCAGCCTCAATCGTTGCAGGAAACTCGGCAAAACCTACCCCGTTGCGCGCAGTCGTCGCGACATGGGCAGTGGTTGTGTCATCGTGGCTTGCAAGAACCGCACCCAGTCGGCCGGCCTCGGTCACTGCAACTGCCTCGTGTTTGCTGTCAAAGCGTTTTGCAAGCGTTAAGGTTTTCGACGTGGTCCACAAACTCTGCATCGTTCATACCGCGCTTCTTACCCACATCGACGCTGACGTCAGACAGTTCACAGCACACGCCGGGACCATTACGTAGGTGGGGCTCCAAATAGGCGATTTTGCGATCCACCCGAGAGTCAGGTCATGATTTAAAAACTGCCCATTATCGCCATAGTGGATATCAGTTCCAGCCGCAGCGAACATCTGCCTTGAGCCCGAAGAAACAGATCCTGCAAGATGAGCAGAAGGCCGCAAAGGGCAGAATGTGGACATTTGCTCATCTTACAGACTCTGCATCAATCACCAGCGTCTGAATAGTGTTCCATCGGAGGGCAGCTGCAGGTCAGGTTTCTGTCGCCCCAGACGTTATCCACCCGGTTTACCGGTGCCCAGTATTTATCCACGCGGAATGCGCCCGGCGGAAAGCATCCGGTTTCGCGCGAGTATGGTCTGTCCCAGTCCTTCACGAGGTCCTCCATCGTGTGAGGCGCATTTTTCAACGGATTATTCTCAGGGTCGATCTTGCCGTTTTCGATATCTGCAATCTCGGCTCGGATAGCGAGCATGGCATCGCAGAACCGGTCAAGTTCGGCCTTGGCCTCGGATTCTGTCGGTTCGATCATCAAGGTGCCAGACACGGGCCAACTCATCGTGGGGGCGTGGAAGCCGCAGTCGATCAGCCGTTTGGCGATGTCATCTACGGTGACATGGGCGCTAGCAGCGAAGGGCCGAGTATCGATGATACATTCATGCGCGACCCTACCTGTGGGGCCTTTGTAAAGGACGTCAAACGCCCCTTCGAGCCGCTTGGCAATGTAATTGGCGTTCAAGATTGCAACGCGCGTCGCCTGTGTCAGTCCATCGCCGCCCATCATCAGGCAATATGCCCAAGAAATTGGGAGCAGTGATGGTGACCCGAACGCCGCCGCAGACACAGCCCCTTCGCCGGATGTCGGATCGCCGGGCAGATGCGGAATAAGGTGGGATTTGACGCCGATTGGCCCCATGCCGGGACCGCCGCCGCCGTGAGGGATGCAGAATGTCTTATGCAAGTTCAAATGGCTCACGTCGCCGCCCAAATCACCGGGCCGCGACAGTCCGACCATGGCGTTCATATTGGCCCCGTCGATATAAACCTGACCGCCGTGGTCATGCACGATCTTGCAGACGTCGATGACAGTTTCCTCGAACACGCCGTGGGTGGATGGATAGGTGATCATGCAGCCTGCAAGATTGTCCTCGTGCTCCTTGGCTTTGGCGCGGAAATCATCGAGATCAATGTCGCCATTGGCGGCTGACTTGATTGGTACCACCTTCCAGCCAACCATCTGGGCCGAGGCGGGATTGGTCCCATGGGCGGACATTGGGATCAGGCAAATGTTGCGGTGACCTTGGCCGTTCGCGCGGTGATAGCTGGCAATTGACAACAGGCCTGCGTATTCACCCTGCGCACCGGAGTTGGGCTGCATTGAGATTGCATCATACCCTGTCACATCACAGAGTTTCGCGGATAGATCATCGATCATTTCCATGTAACCCGCCGCCTGATCGCGGGGAATGTAGGGATGCAAAAGCGAGAATTCGTCCCATGACACCGGCATCATTTCAGCGGCTGAATTGAGCTTCATCGTGCAAGACCCGAGCGGGATCATCGCGCGATCGAGGGCGAGGTCGCGGTCAGCCAAGCGACGCATATAACGCATCATTTCGGTCTCGGCGCGGTTCATGTGGAACACCGGATGGGTGAGGTATTCCGTGGTGCGGATCAGTTTCTCTGGCATATGATAATGCGGCGTATAGTCTTTGTCTTCGCGGTCGATACCAAAGGCCCGCCAGACTGCCTCGATTGTGGCTGGGCGGGTGCGTTCGTCCAGCGTGATACCCACTTGGGTGGTGCCGACGGCCCGCAAGTTGATGCCTTCATCTACCGCCGATTTCATCACGGCAGCTTGCAGTGGGCCAACTTCGACGGTGATCGTGTCAAAAAACGTGGCGGGACGCACGTCAAAGCCCGCGTCTTTGATCCCCTCGGCCAGTCGTGCGGTCTTACGATGGATCCTTTGCGCAATCGCCTTTAGCCCTTCGGGGCCATGAAACACCGCATAGAAACCCGCCATGACAGCCAACAAAGCCTGTGCTGTGCAGACGTTCGACGTCGCCTTTTCGCGACGGATATGTTGCTCGCGGGTTTGCAGCGACAAACGGTAGGCGCGGTTGCCGTGACTGTCGATCGACACACCAACAAGCCGACCCGGCATTGACCGGGCATAGTTTTGCTTCGTTGCCATATAGGCGGCATGAGGACCGCCATAGCCAACAGGCACACCAAACCGTTGCGTGCTGCCGACTGCAATATCGGCGCCCATCGCACCGGGTTCCTTGAGCAACGTAAGCGACAATGGGTCGGCAGCGATAATGCCGATGGCTTTGGTGTCATGCAGTTTGGCGATCTCTGGGGTGAAGTCGCGCAGATGCCCGAAGGTTCCCGGATACTGGAAGATCGCGCCGAAAACGGCAGTGGCGTCCAGATCATCCGGCTTGCCTACTATGATCTCAATGCCCAGGGGCGCGGCGCGTGTTTTCATCACCGCGATGTTTTGCGGATGGCAGTTTTCGTCGATGAAGAAAGCGTTGGCTTTCGTTTTTGCAACCCGCTGCGCCATGGTCATCGCCTCGGCACAAGCCGTCGCCTCATCAAGCAAAGAGGCGTTTGCAATCTCCAATCCTGTCAGATCAGAGACCATGGTTTGGAAATTCAAAAGTGCCTCAAGCCGTCCCTGTGAAATCTCAGGCTGATAGGGGGTATAGGCCGTGTACCAAGCCGGGTTTTCAAAGATATTCCGTTGGATTGCAGGCGGTGTGACCGTGCCGTGATAGCCTTGCCCAATCAACGAGGTCAGAACCTTGTTCTTGGACGCCGTGACCTTCATGTGATGCAGCAACTCACGCTCTGACATCGGTTTGCCAAAATCTAGCGGTTTGGCCTGCCGGATTTTGGCGGGAAGTGTGTCAGAGATGAGCGCATCCAGATCCTCCGCCCCCACAACTTTCAGCATCTCCGCCATTTCGGCAGGCGATGGTCCGATGTGACGCCGGTTGGCGAAGTCATAGGGCAGATAATCGGTGGGGGTGAAGGTCATGGCGGGCTCCGAATTTTTAGGCGATCAAGGCGTTGTAGGCGGCTTCGTCCATCAAGCTGTCCATCTGTGACGGGTCAGCAGGTTTGATTTTGAAGAACCAGCCAGCACCATTCGCGTCTTCATTTGCGAGACCGGGATTATCGGCGAGCGCGGCGTTCACTTCGATGATTTCTCCGTCAATCGGGGCTGTGATATCAGAGGCTGCTTTGACACTTTCGATGACAACGACCTCTTCGTCCTTGGTCACCACGGTTCCTACTTCGGGCAGTTCAACGAATACGATATCGCCCAATTGAGTTGTTGCATGTTCAGTAATGCCCACTACGACAATGTCGCCTTCGGGGCGTAGCCATTCGTGCTCTTCAGTGAATTTCATATCAGTTCTCCGTCAGTTTAGCGTTTGAAATTAGCGGGTGTGAAAGGAAGCGACGTTACCGTCAGCGGCAGGCGCTTGCCGCGAAGCTCACCAAAGACCTTCGCGCCTTCAACGGCTTCTTCGGTGGGCAGATAACCCATCGCAATAGGTGCTTCGACCGTCGGGCCGAAGCCACCAGATGTGATCTTTCCAATCGGCGTTTCATCGTTAGCTTGGGCAAAAAGTGGGACACCTTCGCGCATCGGCGCGCGCCCTTCAGGCAGTAGGCCAACACGTTTTCTGGCGGCACCATGGTCCAATTCAGCCAAGATAACATCCGCCCCGGGAAACCCGCCCATGCGGTCGCCGCCACTGCGCCGCACCTTTTGAATTGCCCAGTTGAGTGCAGCTTGGGTCGGCGTGGTTTCGGTGTCGATATCGTGTCCGTAAAGACAAAGCCCGCCCTCCAGACGTAAGCTATCGCGAGCGCCAAGACCAATGGGTGCGACATCTGCATGGGCAAGTAATTCTTGTGCCAGCGTATCGGCCTGCGCAGCAGGTACTGATATTTCATAGCCGTCTTCGCCAGTATATCCTGACCGCGATACCCAGCATTCGGCCCCCGCAAGCGACAGGGTAGCAACATCCATGAACCACATGCTTGCGGCTTTTGGATCCAGCGCAGACAGGACCGCTTCGGCAGCGGGACCTTGCAGCGCAAGCAGCGCGCGATCTGTGATTTCGGTGACTGAGACATCGCTTAGGTGGGCTTTCATATGGGCAATGTCATCGGCCTTGCAGCCTGCGTTCACGACCATGAAAATATGGTCGCCACGATTTGCCAGCATCAGGTCGTCCAAAATACCGCCGGCGTCATTGGTGAAAAAACCGTAGCGCTGTCGATCTTGATCAAGTCCAAGGATATCAATGGGTATCAACGCCTCCAACGCGGCTGCCACCACCCGGTAATTCGCGCCCTTGATGATCACTTGCCCCATGTGACTGACGTCAAAGAGCCCAGCTTTGTTACGGGTATGCAGGTGTTCCTGCAAGACGCCCATCGGGTATTGAACGGGCATGGCGTAGCCCGCGAAAGGCACCATTTTGGCGCCGAGTGCGAGATGAAGGTCATGCAGCGGCGTATGAAAAAGGTCAGACATCAAAAGGCCTCTATCTATGACGGGCCGTTCGGACAATGAAACATCCTGCGGCACCACTTGGACGCGAAAGCGAAAGCTCTCACGCGTGATGCCCCCTCTGTCCATGCGCCTGAGATTGCTATCCCTTCGGCGGGCACAAATTGAAGTGCCTCTCTCCAGAGTCTTGGTATCGGCGTCGGTCCGGTTGCCTGAGAGTTTCCGGGGCGGTTGCTCCTTCGGCACCAGTTGATCTGGTTCTCCCAACGTCGATCTGCGTGGATGTTGTCGAGTTTAGACCGCGCTGGCAAGCAGTTTGTCAAATTGCCCGTTTTAACATGGTCTCTAATCCTGCCAATTCTCCTTCAGGCCCAGCTTTGAGGCAATCATCAGAAGACCGGCAAAGCAATGCCGCTGTGCGCGAGGCTACCAATCCGCACAAACTTCGGTCCATTTCCTCGCACGACTGCGAATCCCAAAAACCGCTTCGATATTCCAAAGCGCTCTTCGACTTCGCACCGCGTCATTAGCCTGTCGATGTCTTCCTTTGGTCCCATCATGCTGCCTCTTTTATCGTCGAAGGTTAGTGACGGGATGCTCGAATAACGGTGCTGCTAAACAACTTTAGTCTTCGGTATCCATCAATTTTCAAGGGTGTATTTTTTGCATGGAAAATGGTCGATCCGATAAAGAGTTTGGTTTTCTAATAGGATTGAATTGCAGCCATTAGCCCGCGGAGTTCAGCGAGGCCTCGCATTCTTCCGATCAGTGGGTAACCGGGCTTTGTGTTGTCTGTTAGATCGCTTAGCAAAGCATGCCCGTGATCTGGGCGCATCGGAATTGTGTGATCTGCGCGCCCTTCGTCGCGGCGACGTTTCTCTTCTGCCAGCAAAGCGCGGACGGTAGCGACCATATCGGTGTCACCCTGCAGATGCTCAGCCTCAGTAAAGCTGCAAAGCTGACCGTCGCTGGCACCTACGCGCGCCGTATTGCGTAAATGCGTGAAGTGGATCTTGGGTCCAAGCTTTTCGACGAACGCGACCGGGTCAAAATCTTTCGCGACGCCCAGGGAACCTGTGCAGAACGTCGCGCCATTTGCGGGGCTATCGATCGCATCAAACACATATTCATAGTCGGTGTGCGACGACATAACGCGAGGCAATCCAAGCAAAGAGAACGGCGGATCATCAGGATGGCAACATAGGCGAAGCCCAAGGCGTTCTGCCATTGGCACCACCTCGGACAGGAAATCGATCAGGTTTGACCGCAATTTATCCTGCGTCGTCCCAGCGTATTTATCAAGATGTCCCTGGACATCCTCTAATGACCAATTGTCATTCGCTCCGGGCAAGCCGGCAACGATGTTGTTTGACAAACCTGCCCGGTCATCATCTGAAAGATTTGCGAAACGGCTCCTTGCCATCTCGTAAATCTCATCAGAAAAGTCGTCACTTGCCGCCTCTCGCGCAAGTATGAAGCAATCAAAAACCACAAAATCGATCAGGTCAAAACGCATCGCATGCCCACCGTTCGCCAACGGCGCTCGCAGTTCGGTCCGTGTCCAATCAAGAACAGGCATGAAGTTATAGCACACCGTCTCGATACCGCAGGCCGCCAGATTTTGTAGGCTTTCCTTATAGGCTTCGATGTGGTGCTTCATTTGCCCTGTTTGCGCTTTGATCGCCTCAGACACCGGGACGCTTTCAACGATGTCCCAACTGAGGCCCGAGGGTCGCCCACCCGCGTTTTCGATTTCGTGTTGTCGCGTTTTGATCTCTTGGATCGACCAAGGTTGCCCCGGCGGCACATGATGCAAGGCAGAGACGATGCCAGACGCACCAGTCTGGCGCACCTCGGCGATCGTTATTGGGTCAGAGGGTCCGAACCAGCGCCAAGTCTGCTTCATGGCTCAGTAACAAATTGATCGGCAGCTTCCGCCACCAACGCGCCTTTGTGGCGTACGACTTGTCCGGCCAGACGACATCCTAAATTGATGCCCTCTACGATATCATTGTTGTGCAATAGTCCTGCAAACACTCCGGCATTGAAACTATCCCCAGCTGCCGTTGTGTCGATCAGGTTGGTGACGGGATCGACAGAGACGTCACCCTTTTTATCGTTCGATTGGAACGACACAGATTCGGCACCGTTTTTAACGATGATCGCCGTCACCCCCGCGCTGACATAGCGCTCAATGGTTTCACGCGGTGATGCGTCGCCAAACCAATCAGCTTCGTCCTCGTATGATGGCAAAACAATATCAGCGCAGGCTGCGGCCTGCATGATGGAAGATTTCATTTCATCCGAATTGGTCCAGAGCCTTGGCCTTAGATTGGTATCAAACGCAACCTGTTTGCCCGCATCTCGAGCCCGCGCAAATGCGGCGAAAAGAGTGTCACGCGACGCTGCATCAAGGATCGCGAGGGTGATTCCAGAGAAGTAGATCAGATCGGCATCCGCCATCGCCGCATCCACCGCCGAGGCATCCGCCGCAAGCTGTTTCGCGGCCGACGCACTTCGCCAATACGAAAAGCTCCGCTCACCCATATCGAGATGGATCAGATAGAGCCCGACTGTTTCGCCCGCTATCTCTTGGACGTGCGCATCACTGATGCCGCTCTGTTTCATGAACACGCGCATGTCCTGCGATATCTTATCATCGCCAACAGCCGTGAGATATTGCACATCAACATCGGGCGCTATTCGGGCCAAATACCAAGCCGTGTTAAACGTGTCCCCTGCAAATCCAAGGCTGAACTGCCCGGCCTGTTCAGCCGGCGCCAGCTCGGCCATACATTCACCAATCGCCAAAACGCGCTTTGCCATTACAAAAAATCGTCCCGACGCGGTGTAAAGCTATCCACCAGCTTTCCGGGGGCCAAACAGACACAACCATGACGCTGACCAGAGGGGATCACGAAGCTATCACCAGGTCCGAACTCTTGTTCTTTATCCCCCAATGTGAACCTAAAACGTCCGCTTTCAACATACGTCGATTGCACATGGGGATGATCATGCAATGCGCCAACCGCACCCGCTTTTTCAAAACGAAAAGCAACGACCATCATATCAGAGTGATTGGACAGCACCTGCCGCGAAACACCCTCGCTCACTGACACGATTGGGAACTCTGACACCCGCCCGTCCTTTCGCTTATGAAAACAGCATACCGCCATTTAGGTCGATGTTGGCACCTGTGATGAAGGCACTGTCGGCGCATGCAAGAAATAGTACAAGGTTGGCTGCATCATCAACATGGCCTTGGCGTTTCAAGGGCGCATTCGCCTCAAACCCGCGACGACCTGCATCTGGTGTGTGAATGTTGTGGAAGTCAGTGTCGATCATGCCGGGGCAAAGGGCATTCACACGGATTTCTGGGCCAACCTCTTTGGCCAACCCACGGGTCATGGTCATCACCGCGCCTTTTGCTGTCGCATAGGCAACCGCACCCGGTCCACCGCCATCACGACCCGCCTGGCTTGCCAGATTGACGATGGCGCCCGTTTTCATCTTGGCCAAACAGGCTTGGGTCATCAGGAATGTGCTGGTCAAATTCAGGCTCATCACAGCCTCCCAATGCTCAACGGACATTTCGGCAATGGTTTTGCGCGCGATCAATCCACCGGCGTTGTTCACCAGAATATCGACACCACCAAATGTCTCGACAGCAGCCGCGACCAGGGCATCAACATCAGCTTGGTTGTTCAGGTCTCCTTGCATCGCAATCGCCTTGCCGCCCATCTTTTCAATTTCCGCGACAGCCTCATCAGCGCCTTTCGAGCTAGAGAAATAGTTGATCGCAACGCTAGCCCCTTCAGACGCAAGCTTGACTGCGACGGCCCGACCGATATCGCGGCCACCGCCAGTCACAATTGCAGTTTTTCCAGCAAGTTTCATATCGTCTTTCCTTTCGCAAAAAGCCTGCGCGGCCTTTGTCTATATATTGAAATGCGTAGCCGTCCCCGATTGGGAAACGCACCACAGCTATCGGAAGGCACCCGGCATCAATGTTTTGGGGAGCCATAAGATTATTTCGGGGAATGCAGCCAAGAGGATCAGTATGACCAGCATCGGAGCGAGGATGAGCACGACCTCTTTCAAGACTTGCACAACGTTCAACCCGCCGATCGCGGCGGATATCAGCAGGCATAGCCCATAGGGCGGCGTGACCAATCCGAACGCGAGCGAGACAATACCAATTATCGCAAAGGCAATCGGATCGACGCCCCCCGCTTGGGCCACTGGCATCAGAACGGTACCAAGGATGATGATCGTTGGGATCGCATCGATGAACAGCCCGAACAACAAGAACAGCGCGGCGATCAGGATTGCCGTTCCGAAAGCACCAAATTCCCAAGCCGTTAGAATGCTCACGATCAGACGCGGCGCATTGTAGAATGACAGCAACCAACCAAAGGCCGAGGCAGTGCCAATTGCAAACAACGAAATCGCAGCAAACCGGGCCGTGTCATACAAAATAAATCCAAGGTCTTTGGCTGTGACTGTCCGGTAAACGAACATCCCAAGGATCAAGGCATATCCAGCCGCTATAATCGCGCTCTCTGTTGGGGTGACGAGCCCCCCGACAATGCCACCAATCACAAAGACCGGCGTCAAAAGAGCAAGTGCAGCCCCTTTCCATGCGGCCCAAAACTCACCCCAGTTCGGACTCGCGGTTACTGGATAGTTGCGCGCTTTGGCAAAGCCATAAACAGTGGCCATCAAGGCAAGGCCAATCATCAGACCAGGGATAGCCCCGCCAAGGAACAGCGCACCGACAGACACCTGCATGACGCCACCCCAAACGATCATCAGAATTGAAGGTGGAATGATCACGCCCATGACAGACGAACACGCAGTGATCGCCACAGCAAAACGGGTATCGTACCCTTCTTTTTGCATTGCAGGGATCAGGATCTTACCGATGCCGGCCGCATCAGCAGTCGAGGATCCAGAGATCCCCGCAAACAGCATGGACACAGCAACGTTCACATGGCCCAACCCACCCGGCAACCATCCGGTCAGGACCCGGGCAAGTTCGATCAAACGATCAGTTACCTTGCCAGAATTCATCAGGTTTGCTGCCAACAAAAAGAACGGCACAGCCAACAAGATGAAAGAATTATAAGACTGAAACATCCGATCGAGAACAATGAATGGTGTCAAACGCAGTTCGAGTAGAACAACGGGGATCGTGGCAATTCCCAATGCAAAGGCCACAGGAATGCGAATAAAGATCAGAACCATGAATCCTGCGATCAACATGGTCGCAGCGGTGGCAGTATCGAGGATCATGATTGCGAAGTCTTTCGGTTCAGAAATTCAGCCACGTCTTCAAACAGTCGGTACCCAGCAAGTAGACACCAGAAGCCTCCTGCGATCGGAACTGAGATGTGGGTGATGGCAAGGTTTGCGCGCATCATGACGGAACGCTGATTGCCGCCAAATTCGGCGTATTCAATTCCGTAAGAAAGAAACAAGGCGCCGAACAACATGATCGCCAGATTCACAATCCCGTTTTGCAAAAGGCGTAGCGCCGGAGATCTGAAATCGCGGGTGATGCGAACATCAAAGTGTGTGCGGTCCCAAACTGCGACGATGGATCCGATCATAACAATCCAAACAAAAAGGAACGTCGCAAGCTCTTCCGTCCAAAGAAATGTTGGGATCAATCCAGTGTAGCGAGAGATGACTTGCATCGCGACGGGTACAGCAAGGGCGCCCATTAAAACGCCCAGCAAAATGCGAAGGCCAGAGCAGAATAGATTGAGAAAGTGTCCAAGCATGATCTGCCCTAGCGTCCAGTTTGATATGGGTGCGGTATCGAAAGAAATTGACGGGCGACTAAGTATAAATGCCGCCCGCCCTCAGGGAGATCACATTCCGCGAACGTTTTCGAGCAATTCAGTTGCACCGAGTTCTGCGGCATACGCATCTTGCACAGGCTTCACCAGTTCCAGCATCTGCTCACGGCCTTCAAACTCAGTGACAATGATCTGACCAGCATCAATCATTTGCTGCAGCTTTTCACCGTCTTGACCGCTTTCCAAAGCGCGACCAAAAGCGCCGGCTTCGTTGCCAGCAGTCATAATGGCGTCTTGTAGATCAGCAGGCAAACTGTCGAAGATTTTTGCAGACATCACGATTGGACGCACAGTGATTGTATGCTGTGTCAGCGAGATGTGTGGTGCAACTTCGTAGAACTTTAGGTTCTGGATGGATGCTGCTTCGTTTTCGAAACCCGCGATCACACCAGTCTGAATTGCGTTGTACACTTCGTTATACGCAATCGCTGAAGGAGCTGCACCAACAGCGTCAAATGTTTGGGCCTGAATAGGTGCACCCATCACACGCATACGGTGACCGGCAAGCTCTTGCATATTTGTGATAGGTTCTGCCGAGGCAAGGTTGCGAACGCCACCTCCGTGGTATCCCACGATCACAATTCCTGCAGCTTCGCGCAGATCATCTTCGAGCGGCTTAAGCGCGTCAGATGACAACACGGCGTTCCAGTGATCCAAATCACGGAACAGGAATGGCATATCCATCAAAGGAATGGATTCAGAAAAGACCGCCATGTTGGAAGGGGCAAGGATCGTGTAATCGACCGCAACGCCCTGGTTCAAATAGGTCACATAGTCAGACTCGACGCCCAACTCGCCGTTCAGGCGCAGATCAAAATTGACGTCACCATCGTAGTTTTCTGCAACTAGGCGTTCGAATTCACGCAGTGTTTTTGTAAACGCGTGCTCTTCGTCGAACATGCTTGCGCCGCGTAGCGTCGTCTCGGCATGTACCGCTGAAATTCCACCAACGAACACCGCGGTAGCAGCCAAAGCCTTAATTGAAAAATTGAACATTCTATCCTCCCAGATCAGGTTCAAGTCCTATCTTGTTCCGACCTTGATGGCCGAATTTCGCGTCCGAGGCGGCTGGCTGTGCTTGGTCCGGATCAGGGCAACCACGTTAATGGTTCTCTGATTTCCTCCCGGCAAGCACGATTGCGTCGCGTTCGGTCATGGGCACACACAACACGAAAACTGGGATACTAGTCAACATTTATTCTCAATTTTATTTCACATAGGTCACGAATTACTGTTATTATTCTGTATTATCATGTCGTCTAGTATACAAAAAATTCCTATCAATGCGTGTGAAACTCTGCCAAACTACCGTCAAACAATAGTTGGACAAAGACACTATGGCAGCACTGGGAACCATTGAACGCACCACAAGTAGCGACGTGGTCTTTGATGAACTCTTTGGTCAAATCACGCGGCTCGAACTGTTGCCTGGCACCAAAATTTCAGAATCAGATGTTGCCAAAGCTTTTGGATTCTCGCGCCAACCCGTTCGGGAAGCCTTCACAAAACTTGCCAGTCTCAATTTGCTATTGGTGCGCCCACAACGGGCCACAGTAGTGCGCCCCTTTTCTCGGCAACTGATCGCAAACGCGCGGTTCGTGCGAAAAGCCGTCGAACTTGAGGTGGTTCGCGCCGCTGCAATTGGACGCGACAAATCGATCGACGCAGCCCTCAAATTGAACCTGCGCGAACAGGCAGATGCGATCACGGCAGAAGACGTTAGCCTATTTCATGACCTAGATTATAAGTTTCACAGATTGCTCTGCGCCTCCGCCAAACAGTCTTTTGCCTTTGACATTATTGCAGAGAACAAAGCGCAGGTTGACCGCCTTTGCATGCTGGCACTTACCAGCAAAGAGGCGATGGATGTCTTGTTCAAAGATCACCAAGACTTACTAGCCGCCCTTTTTGGCGGAGACGCACCAGCAGCAGATCGGGTGTTGCGCGTTCATTTAGATCGCCTTTCACCCACGATCGATGCCATCTATACCACCCACAACGCATATTTTGACGAATAGTCCGCTCTGTGGAGTTCGTTAGTTTGGCCGCAATTACCGCCCAACAAGGTTTCAGACGCGTCTAACGAATTTGAACTCAATTGCGTTCTACAGCTGCATTCACTCATTGCTCTGCCGAAATTGGTAACCTGATGCGTTGGGGCTGGAGCTAACGGAAACCGTTCATCGTTGCGCAGCCAGCCTTGAATACTGACCGTTGGCGCAAGCTAAAGGAACCCCGCAACTATTTGTCCCACCAATCAAACACCGCTCTTTCAAGAAAAAAGCGCCGCCCCAAAGGGGTGGCGCTTGGTGTAAGTGTTTTGGCTTAATGCGCCAGTCTACTTGTTTCGTCCAGGAGGGGTGTTCCCGCTAGAATTTGTGACCTCACCGCCATCAGTGCCATCGGAGCCAACAACACCCTCATGGTTTTCGGCATTGTTGTTCTCAAGAGAGCCGCCCGGCGCCTCATCGTCACCATTTCCCCATCCGTTATCTTCTCTATCTGCTGAAATACAATCCTCGGCACCATTTTCCCAATACTTGTCGATCAAAGCTCCCCCTCTACACTCTTCAGCGTAGCTTGCAGTGCCAAGACCAAATGCAAAAATTGCAAAAACAATGTAGGTCATTTTTTTATTTGGTTCTACCGGTAGGTTATTTGGTGTAGCCCTTTCTAGAATTACACTTTCAGGTACAATACCTGCTTTGGCTATGGCATATTCTGCTTTCTTTTCTAGAAGTAGAGTGTAGAATTTTTCATTAATTGTAAAGATTCTTTTTAGCCTAGAATATTTAAGTTCTTGCAGTGGCAGTCCGCTAAAGGTTCCTTCTATTTCGCCAATTTTTTGTTTCAAGCTTGTTATCCGATTCTTTAAATTCACCTCCATAGAAATAATGCTTTCAAAGAGCAACTTTTTCTGAATACGCACTTGGTAATCTAAATTTTGAACCCTTCCGCTTGATTGAGTTACTTCATACAGACTTTGGTCTTTTTCGATTTGAAGTTCCTGCAAATAAGCAATTTGCTGTAACAAGTTATCTTCGAATTGAGTGCCGGTAAGCAATGGGATAAGTTGATGAACCTCTACGGAGTCAGAAGAACTAGTAGCTGCTTGTTTTACTTGTATCAATATTTCTTGCTCCAGTTCTTGCTTTATTAATTCTTCCTCTAAATTTCCAAGTCGATCGAGATATATTCCAGTCAACTCACTTGAACCAGTTACCTTATTACTTAGCTTAAATTCCTGAATTGATACTTCTGATTCTTTAAGTCTTCCGTAAACTTCAGAAATTTGACTATCAATAAATTCTATTACCTGTGTTGAACTGTAGATTTTTCGAGTTAGATCATAGTCAATAAAACCTGTAGAAATTGCATTTGCAAGGTCAGCGGCTTTTCTAGGGTTAGGGTCGGTAAATGATATGCTAATTGATTTTGCAGACTGGCTCAAAACCTTTAAATCAAGACTTTTACTGTATCTATTTACAATGCTCGCGTTATTATTAAGTGTAAAAAACACATCGTTTCTTGTTCCCGTTTCCTGGTCGTTTTTTATAATATCAAAATCCAATATTTTTATTGAAAGCGTTACGAAGGGCAACTCTATATCCCCGTCTATTTTAAACACTTGATAATTAGCATCACCTATAGGCTCATCGATAGAAAGGTGTATTTGAGTTGTATTGGGAAAGTAGATGTAATATTTATGTGCGAAAGCTTCAGCACTAATTATGTCGTAATCCACGATATACGGAGAAGACATGTAAAGCTCATAATTTAGTAATTCTCCCTCGTTAAAATAGGAGATGTCAAGTGGCAATTTTTTGAAAATAGTTTTCAGAAACTCTTTTGACCGAATGACTTCCAAATCGGACATCATATCTTCGTTTTGGTTTTTACCAAAATCTATTTCAAGAAGCTGACTGGCTTGATTAGATTCTTTTAATTGTAAAATACTTGTACTTTGATACATGGGTTGGTAGTATCGCAAATACAAATAAGCACCACCAAACGCTAAAGAAACAAATAGTAAAATCCAGATGAACGATTTTTGGATTAGATGTATAAATAACCCAATTTCAAAATCTTGACTAAATTTTGTGAGTCTTTCTTTGTATAAATCAAGACTTTCGTTCTGTTCCTCTCTAGCGTCCTGTATCATCTAATTGTTTAAAGCTGATAAAGCCTGCAATGTTGTTATAGTAAGTAAAACAGTGGTAAGAAGACTTACAAACGGTGTGATTTCCCTCAACAAATTGGAAGCAATTCTTCTTCGAGGTTCAACATAAATAATGTCCTCAGTACGCACTAACATATTAGCATACTTCAAACCTTCAATCGTACTAAGGTCGAACTCGTAAACCAATGGGTCGTTTTGATCGCCCGTTTTTCGTATCAATTTTACTTTTTGAGCCTTTCCAAATTCAGAAACTCCACCACCGCGAGCTAAAACTTCAATTATCGTTGTGTTGTTATTGTTTAACTGAATAACGGTTGCATTGCCATAACTTCCTGGAAACACAAATACCCGTCGATTATTCACAAATAACTGAACAAATGGGTCGTTAAACGAATAAGCATATTTTTCTTGCAAAAAGAGTTCTGCTTCGCGTACTGTTTTCCCACCAATCTTCACATCGCCTAAAACAGGTAACTTACAGGTACTATCTTGTTCCACTAAGTAACTAAAAACAGCTAAGTTTTGTCCGCCGGCCATCATTTGCCCGCCAGCTTGTTGTCCTTGATTGGAAATGTCAATGAGTTTAAATCCATCATTGGCGTATAGCCTAAAAAAGAATAAGTCGTTTGGCTGAATTATGTAGCCATTTGATTTTACGGTGTCGTCGGGTATGTCAAATTGATAATCCTTTTCAGTTTTAAGCATTATACTTTGGTTGATACAACTTGAAAAGCCAAAGCCCAACACAATAACGCTAAGTATTAAATGGAGTTTTTTCATGTTTTATTTTTGCAGTGCAAAGTTAAGCAAATCAATATTCTTGGCTTAATTCTATTCCTTCAATAACCTTGAATATAAAGTCTCCATGTTTTTAACCAAAACTTGATAGCTAAATTTTCCCATAACCATAGCTGTGCCGCAGCCCGCCATTGTATTTCTAAGCTTTTGATTATCGACTAACTGCATTAAATTTTCAAGGAATAAAGTCTCGTTTTCTACCGAACTTAGAAAAGCACTTTCATTTGGTAGTACTACATTTTTAATTCCGCCGACTTCAGTGCTTACAATGGGCTTGCCTGCTGCTTGCGCTTCTATTAAGCTTACTGGGGTTCCTTCGTTCAGGCTGGTCAAACAAACAATATCAAGCCCAGCTAATGCCCAATCTATTTTTTTTATCCAAGAGGTAAAAATTACTTCAGCATCATTAGAAGTGCCATCGTGGAACGATAAGCCTGAAGCGAAGCACAATTCTTGAATGTCTTTTTTAGACTCACCGTCTCCAATTATAACAAAGCGAACAGGCGTATTGCTGTTTTTCTTAACGTGTTGTGCCGCTTTAATAAACAATTGGTGGTTTTTTATAGGCACCAATCGCCCAATTATTCCAATCGCCAGTTCATTATCCTCAATTCCAAATTTTGTCCTAAACGACGTCCTTTTCTCTTCAGTATTTTCAGTAAATGGAGTCAAGTCAAAACCCAATGGGATTACGGAAATTTTATCTACCTCAACAATTTTGTGAATAGTACTGAGTTCTTTTTTTTGCAGGTCACTAATTGCAACAATGGCGCTGGATTTTTTCGCCAAGTAGCGTTCTACGGTTTTGTAAATGCGGGTTGTGACAGGATTAAAATAACCGTGAAATACATGTCCATGAAAAGTGTGCACTATAACTGGAACCTTGCAAGAAATAGCAGCCAACCGTCCTATAGCTCCTGCCTTTGAGGCATGTGTGTGAATAATGTCAGGGTTGTATTTTTTGATTATAGTTTTAATTTCTTGGTAGGCCTTCCAATCCTGAATCGGATCCATAGACCGCCTCATTTCGTATATAATCTCTGGCTGTATTCCTAAATCATTTGCCATATACAAGGAAGATGCTTCAGAATCATCTTTCTCTCCACCAATGAGTTTGGTCTCGTACTCATCAGAAAGATACTTGGTCAAATAGGTGGCATTATAGGTAGGTCCTCCTACATTAAACCGGTTGAGTATTCTAAGTACTTTAATCATTTATAATACTTAAACGTGCATGTATTTGGAATACCAGCGCTGAAATACCAGCAAATTCCAAAGGGTACCTGGCGAATTTCCAACGTCTTTAGAATTTAGCTTTCTTAGTTGCCTTTCGACCGCAGGCCAGTTAAACAGTCCTTGTTGCAGTATATAATCTTGTGTGAAAGACTCAGTAGTTAATAGATGACTTAAATCTCCTTTTAGCCAACTGGTTACAGGGATTTCAAACCCTTTTTTTGGACGATTATAAAGTCGCTCAGGCAAAATACTTTTGAAGCTGTCTTGAACTATTTTTTTTCGAATGTTTTGGTTGATTTTAAACTGTACAGGAATTTCGAAAGCAAAGTTCACCAAGTTGTGATCTAAGAATGGTGTGCGTACTTCTAAACTATTTGCCATGGCCATGTGGTCCACTTTAAACAACATATCGTTAGGCAATACCAACTGCATATCGGTATACAATACATCGTTTAGCGTTCCATCTTTTCGGATGCTTTTTAATATGCGCTCTTTTCGTTTTTTGTAATTGTAAGCACCGTCCGTAAGTCGGTGAATTTTTTCGACATTCGATTCTTGCAATAGATAGTTTGCAGATTCCTCATTTCTAAAAGTAGCCCATTGCCAATAGCGTTCTTTAGCTGGAAGTTTCATTCCAACAGCAAAACGTTGCAATTGTCTATTGGCATTCCAAATTTTATGATCCCGGTTTTTTGGCAGGGGATTTATCAATGGCGCTAGACTTGCTGCCATTTTTCTGAAGTTTCCCGGGTTTCTTGCTCTAAATTCTGCTGCGTGTTTATTGTACCCAGCAAACATTTCATCCGCACCATCGCCGCTTAGCGCAACTTTAATTTCTTTTCTGGTTTTTTTTGAAAGTATATAAAGGTTTATTGCACTTGAATCAGCGAATGGTTCATCAATATAATCCAATGCATCTTCAACATGTTCAATGAGGTCTTGGTTTGTAAGTTTAAACGTAGTGTGTTCCGTTTTAAACTTTTCTGCAACTTCTTCGGCATAATCGGTCTCGTCGAAGTAGGGGTGGTCTTGAAAGCCGATTGAAAATGTTTTTAGTTTTTCGGTGTACCTGGATGCCAGCGCACAAATTACGGAGCTGTCAATTCCACCGCTCAAAAATGCTCCTAGAGGAACATCAGAAACCATTCTCCTTTGCACAGACTCCTTGAGCAATTCCATGAAATTGGTTTTTGCAGTTTCGTAAGAAATTGGATTTAGGTCTTCGTGCGTAAAAGTTGGTTTTGGAATAGAGTAGTAGGTGACTGGGGTTTTCTCCTCCTCTTGAAGGTCAAAAATATTATTGATTTTCAGAAACTGACCGGGTTCCAGTTTATTGACGTTTTCAAAGATGCTGTTTGGAGCAGGAATGTAATTGAATTGCAAATAATTAAACAAAGAAATTTTATCAAGGGTCCTGTTTAAGGGGTACTCGACCAATGATTTCAACTCTGAGGCAAATGCAAAGAAATTGTCCTGAAATGTGTACACCAGTGGTTTAATCCCAATTCGATCTCTTGCAATAAATAGTGATTTATCTACCTTGTCAAAAATGGCAAAGGCAAAAAAGCCGTTTATTTTATCCAAACACTTTTCCTTGTCGCTGATATAAAGTTGAAGCAAAACTTCGGTGTCTGAATCCGTTTGAAATACTACACCTTTTGACTGTAGCATTTCTCGATATACCTTGTAATTGTAAAACTCTCCGTTAAAAACGATGACATACCTGCCCGTAGGGTCAAGCATGGGTTGATTTGCGGCTTTTTGTGTATCAATAATTGATAAACGTCGGTGCCCCATAGCAATGTTACTTTCCGAAAAAATACCCTCGGCGTCTGGCCCTCTTTTTTCCAAAGCTTTGGTTGCCGCAGTTATTCCTTCCAAAACAGACTGGTCGCTGGTCAAAGAGACAATCCCGGTTATACCGCACATAGTGAATAATTCTTCAAGTCGTGAAAGTAAGACATGCGTTGTGTACTGAGTTTACTAATTGCCAAAAGTCTTAATATTTAGACAAAAAAAAGCTTCAACCTTTAATTTTGGCTGAAGCTTTTTTTAAATGATTTGTAATTACACGTGAATCACTTCATCGTAAGCTGCCGCAGCCGCTTCCATGATAGCTTCACTCATAGTAGGGTGAGGGTGAATGGTTTTAATAAGCTCGTGCCCTGTAGTTTCCAATTTTCGAATGGCAACAATTTCTGCAATGAGTTCAGTTACATTGTAACCAATCATGTGCCCACCTAATAATTCGCCGTATTTAGCATCGAAAATTAATTTCACAAAACCTTCGTTATGACCAGCAGCACTTGCTTTTCCAGAAGCTGAAAAAGGGAATTTACCCACTTTAATTTCGTAACCAGCATCTTTAGCCGCTTGTTCGGTATAACCCACAGAAGCCACTTCAGGGAAACAGTAGGTGCAACCTGGTATGTTGTTGTAATCAATCGCTTCAGGATTTAATCCAGCCATTTTTTCAACTGCAGTAATTGCTTCTGCAGATGCAACATGCGCTAGGGCTTGACCAGGAACAATATCACCAATTGCCCAAACAGTTGGGATATTTGTTTGGTAATAATCGTTTACCATTACTTTTCCTTTGTCCGTTGCAACACCAACTTCTTCTAATCCAATATTTGCAAGGTTGGTAGCAATTCCTACAGCAGAAAGTACCACATCGCATTCGATTACTTCTTCGCCTTTTTTGGTTTTTACAGTAACCTTACAACCCGTTCCTTTGGTATCTACCGAAAGTACTTCAGAACCCGTCATAACCTTCATTCCAGATTTCTTGAACGAACGTCCCAATTGCTTAGAAACTTCGATATCTTCAACAGGAACAATCTCTGGCAAGTACTCAATTAGCGTTACCTCAGTACCCATAGTTTGGTAGAAGTAAGCAAACTCAGAACCGATAGCTCCAGAACCCACAACGACTAATTTCTTAGGTTGTTTTGGTAAGGTCATCGCTTCTCGGTATCCAATTATTTTCTTTCCGTCTTGTGGCAAGTTTGGCAATTCTCTGGAACGCGCTCCTGTTGCCAAAATGATGTTTTTTGCCGAATAAACGCTTTCTTTTCCTTTATCATCAGTAACGCTTAGTTCTGTTCCCGATTTTAGTTTTCCGGTGCCCATGATGACTTCAATCTTGTTTTTTTTCATCAAGAACTTGATGCCATTACTCATTTTTTCAGCAACACCTCGACTTCGTTTTACAACTGCACTAAAATCTGCATTGGCTTCTTTAATGTTGATGCCAAAATCTTCGGCATGACTTAAATAACTGAATACCTGTGCACTTTTTAATAAGGCCTTTGTTGGAATACATCCCCAGTTTAGGCAAATACCACCAAGTTCTTCACGTTCAACAATTGCCACTTTTTGGCCAAGTTGTGCTGCACGAATAGCTGCTACATAGCCACCTGGTCCACTTCCTAATACAATAAGATCAAAATTCATATATCGTGTTTTTCTTTCGTTTAAATAAGGACTGCGAATTTATAAAATACCCTCCAACGACGAGCCTTGGTTTGCTTAAATCTTTGTAGAGGCCTAAACTGCGTTCTAGAATTAAAAGCAAGAAACATGAAAATCAAATTGGAGGGAGTGTTTTAAGAGGCGTTTCCTAAGAACTTTCCCTTTCCAATTGAAGAGCAGATTTTTAATGGCTCATCACTAACTACACACTCAATGTATAATTCGCCCTAATACCTGCTTTTGCTAGCTTGTTTGACAAGGAATAGTGGCGTTATTCCACCAAATAGGGTGTTTTACCATCGGTAATAATCACTTTAGCGTTGGGTGACTTTGCTAATTCTAGAAACGCTTCAATACTTCTAATTTGAATGATTTGTTCGGTTAATCCTTCAGAGATTATTTTCTGAGCATCTTTAGAGCCCGTTGCTTCAATTATTTTACGTTCGGCCTCCAGTCGTTCTTGTTTTAAAATGAACTCCATACGCATGGCATTTTGTTCGGCTTGTAATTTTGACTCAATAGACAGCGCCAATCCGTTGGGCAATTTGATACTTTTCATCAATACAGCCTCCGTCAAAATTCCTTGAGGCTGAAGTGTAGTAGCCATTTTATCTAAAATTGCTTTTTCGATTTCTGCACGCATTCCCGAGTGCATATCCTTTGCAAAGTATTGCGCACAAACATCAGCTGCGGCAGATCGAAATACGTTGGCAATAATGTTTTCATATCCCAGCCCTATGTTTTTTATCACCTCTGGAACGCTTTTCTCATCGATTCTGTATAGAATAGAGATTTGAGCTTCCACGCTCAATCCTTCTTTACTTGGGAGGCTCAATGATAATTCTACGTCTTTTATTTGAACATTGGTTATGATAACTCTTGTCACAAATGGATTGTACCAAATAGATCCTTGGGTTTTATATTCATCGCTTAAGGTTCCAAGTCTCTGTTTCACGCCTACTTCGCCAGGTCTTATAATGGCACAACTAGAAAACGAAAGGAGGGCGGCAAGTGCTAGTATTGTTCTTGTGAAGTTCATGTGATTATGTTTTACTTGTTAATGAATCTGCGCTTACAATGCTAGGTAATAGTTTCCATTAGTGTTTATATATATTAATTATGATACTCATAACTAAATATTTATGTAAAGAATCCTAGCTTATATTTAAGGTGCTGTTTTTTAGATTTTTGAGTTGGTTTGTGTCGGTTTAGTAATCTAAAAAAGTGCTTATTTTTGAGGATATTGCCTATTTTGATTTAACAAAAAAAAGAGTTTCAGGATAAAAATTCCTATGAATTGAAACGCTCCTTTATTGTTTCAATGCTTGAATTTGCTTGTTTTTTACAACTGCTTTCGAAACAGTTCCGATAGTACCTTGTTCAAGTCCCCGCCTAAGTGTAGTTAATTGGGTTGGTCTTTTTGTAATTGGTCGTTGGAGGTTGGTGGTTGGGAGTTGTTCTCGATACGATCTCTCCTTCGTCAGAATCACTCCTTGCTCGCCGGCAGGCAAGGAACGGATAGCGTAATTTATTGGGTTGGAATTGATTAATTAGTTTAAGAAAAAAACAACTCCCTTCTAGATTGAAAGTACTTTTTCAATTCTTAGCCTCTACTTTATCCCTCTTTCCAGCTTTATTTGCTCGTAAGCTTCTTGAACTTTTTGGAATTTCTCTTTAGCCGCTTTTTGGTATTCTTCGCCTAGGTTCATAACTTTATCGGGATGGTATTCAACGGCCAATTTTCGATAGGCCTTTTTAATTTCAGTTTCTGAAGCCGTTTTTTTAAGGTTTAAAACATCATAGTGGCTCGCCGAATCTACGTAAAACATAGATTTTAAAGAATTGAAATCGGCAGAGGAGAGGCGCAACCCATCTGAAATTTGTTGCAGCAACTTCAATTCTCTTTGATCTACAATTCCATCAGCCTTGGCAATTCCGAATAAGTACTGCATCAGTTGCAAGCGCATTGCGCTGGGCATGTTCATAGAAATTTGGGCGGTTACTTGGTTCAATGGTATTGGTTTGTCCAGCATATCTCTTAGCGCAATCAAGAGTTCTTTTGCATGCTGTGCTCCAAATTGACCAACCAGAAACTGTTTTACGTATTCTAATTCACTCTTTTTTACCTTTCCGTTGGCTTTCATTACGGCCGCACTCAACACCAAAAGACTCACGTTAAAATCGCCTCGTCCAGATGGCTGTTCACTTCCTGGACCTAATCGGTTGTCATTCGATGCACCATCCAACATACTTCCAATTGCAAAACCAATGATTGCTCCAATTGGTCCTCCAAAAGCCCAGCCGATTCCGCCGGCTATCCATTTACTATAATTCGCCATTTATTCCTTTAAATTCCAATGCTTAATTTTCAATTTCCAATTATTTGTTTAAGGTAAATTAAATTGATTGTTCAAAAAAATCAAAATTAATACTTGCATAAAATCAATTACCACCCATACCTAGCGTTTTACGCGGTACATTCAACATTCAAAACTCAACATTTAATTGCTTGCAAATAATCATTTACCACCCCTGAATTAACGCCGTACGTAATACATTGAACATTCAACCTTACCAAGATCCTCCTGCACCGCCGCCGCCAAATCCACCGCCGCCAAAACCGCCAAATCCACCTGAACCAGATGAAAAATCATTCCAATTTCCAGGGCTGCCGCGCCCAACAGAACCTCCTAAGAACATTGCTGTCCAAAACGGAACAGAACTGGAGGAATAATTTCTTCTGCGACTGCTTCTTCTGCGTAAAATGAGAAACACAAAAATGAAAATTAGAAATGGTAAAAAACTTAATCCACTTGAACTACTATCTGTTTTATTTAAATATTCTTTTGCCGAATACTCTTTAAGGGCGAGGCCTTTTAAAGTGGAAATACTTTTTGTAATTCCAGTGTAATAATCATTGTGTTTGAAGGAAGGTATCATCTCAATTTCAACAATTCGTTTACCAATTGCATCGGGTATAACGCCTTCTAAGCCGTAACCCGTTGCAATAAATACCTGCCCTTTGGAGCTACTAGTTTTTGGCTTTAAGAGAAGAACAATTCCGTTGTCCTTTCCTTTCTCACCAACGCCCCATCGTTGACCTATTTCCGTTGCCATTTGTGCTTTTTCATAGCCGTTTAAATTAGGCACAACGGCCAAAACAATTTGAACACCAGTACTTTTTGAAAACGACACTAAGTCCGCTTCTAATTGGTTTATTTGGTTTACCGAAAACACCTCAGGTGTTCCTTCAATAATATTGACTAATCGGGGAGGGCTAGGTTTTTTGGGAATCCCATCCTTGTCAAAAGCTTGGATACTGAAGCCTAACAGGTATGTGGGAACCAATAAAAATAGGAGTATTATATTTTTCATTTTTTAATTTTTACCGAATGAAATTTCATCACTCAGTTCATTGATATCGTCCGATTGGTAAGGGAAGAAATCTTGTAATTGCTCACCAACGGACTCAATTCCTTTTGATACTCCATCGCAAAATTGTCCTTTTTTGAATTCATTGAGTATGATGGTTTTTGTGGAATCCCAAAAGTCGTCTGCAACTTTTTCGTTAATAGCTACATCGCCAATTATTGCCAACTGCTTATCCTTGATCGCTAAATAGATTAATACACCGTTTCTTAAGTGCGTTTTTTGCATGTTGAGTGAAGAAAATACTTGACAAGCTCTGTCCATGACATCCTTCTTACAGTGATTTTCGACATGTACTCGTATTTCTCCAGAAGTATTTAGCTCAGCATGCTCTATTGCAGATACAATGCGTTGGCGTTGTTCAGCGTTAAAAAAGTTTTCTGCGTTCATAGTTTATTTAAAGTTTACTGACGGTGCTTTTTCGGAACCTTTATCGGCCTCGAAATATCCTTTTTTCTCAAAATCGAATGCGCTAGCATAAAGGTTTCTAGGAAATTTTCTGATGTAGGAATTGTAATCACCAACAGCATCATTAAAGCGCTTTCTTTCAGTAGAAATTCTGTTTTCTGTGCCCTCTAATTGAGCTTGTAATTCCAAGAAACTTTGGTTTGCTTTTAAATCTGGATAACGCTCAACAGAAACCAACAGCCTAGAAAGCGCACCAGTAAGTTCACCTTGAGCTGTTTGGAACTTTTTAATCGACTCTGGATTTAAATCGTTCGCGTTTACTTGCACACTTGTTGCTTTTGCCCTTGCTTCGACAACTGCAGTTAACGTGCTTTTTTCAAAGTCAGCATAACCTTTTACAGTATTCACCAAGTTTGGAATTAAATCAGATCGCCTTTGATATTGATTTTCTACTTGCGCCCATTGTTGAGCAATTTGCTCATCTTTTTCTACCATACTATTGTAGCCGCATGAGCTCAAGGTTATTCCTGTTACGAGAACTAGAAAGAGGTTTTTTAGTTTTTTCATTTTATAAAATTTAAAAAAAATGCCGATTGAATTTCAATCGGCATTTTTAAGTTTAATCTATTAATTCAACGCTTCGTTTTACGAAGCTAGTAAGGTCTTTACCGGTCAACAAACCAAGAGAAAGCTTAGCTAAATCGGCAGCTTGTTTGGCCAATTTAGATTTCTTGTCTCCATCTTGTTCCATCAGAATCTTACTCGTAAGCGGGTGATTTGCGTTTACAACCAAGTTGTACATGTCCGGCATATTTCCCATGCCCATCATTCCACCGCCACCTGCAGCACTTTGTTCTTTCATACGACGCATAAACTCAGATTGCGTAATCAACATTGGGCTATCGTCTTCACTCAAGTTTTCAAGAACTACAGTATAAGCAGCTTTATCCACAACACTTTCAATCACTTCTTTCAGCTCTTTTTCCTGATCTTCAGTTAAATTGTGTTTAGCAACATCATCCTTAGCAACCAATTTGTCCAGTGTATCTGAATCTACACGTGCAAAGGTTACATTTTCCAATTTACTCTCTAATTGCTGTACAATATGAGAAGATAAAGGACTTGCCATTTCAACTACTTGGTAGCCTTTGTTTTGAGCGGCTTCTATATACGAATGTTGTTCGTTTACATCAGAAGCATATAGAATAACGATTTTACCATCCTTGTTGGTTTGCTTTTCTTTTACTTCCTCTTTGAATTCTTCAATGGTTTTGTACGCGCCTTCGGTATTCTTTAGTAAGTAAATACCTTGAGCTTTTTCCATGAATTTTTCTTCGGTAAGCATTCCGTATTCCATGAAAATCTTAACATCATCCCATTTTTGCTCGAAATCTGCTCGGTCTTTCTTAAACATAGAAGAAAGCTTGTCAGCAACCTTTTTGGTAATGTGACCACTAATTTTCTTCACGTTTCCATCAGACTGTAAGTAAGATCTAGATACATTCAATGGAATATCTGGTGAATCGATTACACCGTGCAATAAGGTCAAAAATTCAGGTACAATTCCTTCTACAGAATCTGTAATGAATACCTGGTTCGAATACAACTGAATTTTGTTCTTCTGCAGCTGCAAGTTGTTTGCATTCCCCAATTTTGGGAAGTATAAGATGCCTGTTAGGTTAAATGGAAAATCGACATTCAAGTGAATATTGAACAACGGCTCTTCAAAAGTCATTGGGTACAATTCACGATAGAAGTTGTTGTAATCGTCCTTTTTTAAATCCGATGGTTTTTTGTTCCAAGCTGGATTAGGGTTGTTGATTACATTATCAACTACTGTTTCTAATTTCTTAGGAGCATCATTTTCGTCTTTTGCACCTGAAGGATCATCAATACTTTCGGTTTTTGTCCCAAACTTAATTTCGACAGGTAAAAACTTACAGTACTTGTCTAAGATTCCTTTAATTCTTGGTTCCGCTAAAAACTCTTCTGAATCTTCGGCAATGTGTAAAGTGATTTTAGATCCGCGAGTTGTTTTTTTAGACTTTTTGATTTTGAATTCTGGGTCGCCATTGCATTCCCAAAGCACAGCAGGTTCATCTTTATATGATTTTGTTTCAACAGAAACCTTTTCAGAAACCATGAAGGCAGAATAGAAGCCAAGGCCAAAATGACCAATAATTTGCTCTGATTGACCTTCGTACTTTTTTACGAATTCTTCTGCTCCAGAAAACGCAACTTGGTTCAAATATTTTTTCACTTCTTCTTCCGTCATTCCTAGACCATGATCTTCAATGGTAATGGTCTTTTCTGTTTCATCAAAAGCAACGTTGATTTGAATATCGCCTAATTCTTCTTTGAATTCGCCGATTTTTTGAAGTGTTTTTAGTTTTTGAGTTGCGTCAACTGCATTAGAAACCAATTCACGAAGAAATATCTCGTGGTCAGAGTACAAGAATTTTTTAATAATGGGGAAAATGTTATCCGCTTGAACGTTTATCTTTCCTGTTGCCATTTTTTCAGTTATTTAGAGTTATTCAATTTAATTGTAATGAATGCAAGTCTTTTCAATGCATGTGCCAGATGAATAAATGTGCCATTATGTCAATAATTTAAACATTTTATCTTTCTCGTAGGGACCAAGAGGATAATAGTTTTGGCGTTAAAAGAATGTTTAATTGTACACTTGCATTGTGTCTAAATAATTGCAGTGAAAATCAGACTCTGTTTTGTGCTTATTCTAGTAGGTCTATTCGTTTCAAATGGTTTGAATGCGACAACTAAAACTATTAGCGGCGGTTCGTGGCTCGTATCAGGTAACTGGAGCCCAACAGGTTTGCCAGGAAATGGTGATACGATTATTATTACTGGGGCGGTCAATTTGCCTTTTCAAGACAATGATATTTCACTTAATGGTGTTCGAATAATTCTTAAAACCGGGGCTTACTTTACATTAAACAAAAAATGCGACCTCACTTTAGATGGAAATTCAGCTTTAATAATTGAATCAGGAGCAACCATTGAAGGAACTCAAGGAAATTCTGTGGCCATTATTGGTTCATCTGGTAATCTAGTTGGTAATGGCTCATTCAGTG
>ENA-OQVM01000520-OQVM01000520.1-marine-metagenome-genome-assembly--contig:-NODE-520-length-59056-cov-6.510470_pt1 | contig 59056 bp, 56 predicted proteins | sample MGYA00237776_ERZ505498 | MGnify/ENA primary metagenome ERZ505498 (study PRJEB26159, sample SAMN06265151) | marine metagenome | isolation source: Helgoland LTER site | place: Germany:Helgoland, sampling... | reverse complement strand
TGCTGATCTCAGACAACGGCAAACGGCCGGTTAAACAGGTAAAGCACCGTGGTTTGGTCTATTTTAAATCCAATGAGTGGGGAAATTGACTGCGCTTTTAAGAGCCAGCACATACCACAGCCAGCCAAGTCCAATCATCTTCAACGGAGTTAACATGCAACTGCCAACTTTGCTAAGCATTACACCCATCTACATCGCCCTATTGGGCCTGCTATTTATCCCCTTTACACTGCGCGCCGGTTTATACCGAGTGCAAAGCAAAATTTTGATCGGCACCGGCGACGATCCAGAAATGCTGCGACGCATCCGTGGCCAGGGTAACTTTGTTGAGACCGTGCCTATCGCCCTACTCCTGCTTGTGGCAATGGAACTTGTGGGAGCCAAGGACGCGTGGCTACATGTTCTTGGCATCGCTCTGATTCTTGGGCGTATCTGCCATTACCTAGCGATCTGTGAGCTTGGCCCCAAGACCCTGCGCCCCATCGGCATGTCCACCACCATGATCACCATCTTAGTGAGCTCACTGTGGATTCTGATTAATGCCCTATAACACTGTGGCAAAAAAAACCTATATAACTAATAAAAAAGGCCTAACCGGCATTTATCAAGGAGCAACACCATGAGCGAGCTGTATTCCGAACACCCCGTTATGTTTAAGAACAATCCCCTGGGATTTATCATCTGTTTAATACTTATCCCTGCTGGGGGATTAGGTCTGCTGATTCTGCTGGCCTGGCACCTCAAAAACAAAGCCTCAAAGCTCACGGTTAATGACAATGAGATCCTCTTTGAAAAAGGCCTACTCAGCAAAGAGCGCTCAGAAGTGAATATCAGCAGTGTGCGCACCACCAAAGTTAAGCAGTCATTCTTTAACCGCATCTTTGGTGTCGGCACTATCGAGATCTACACCGCAGGAGATTCTCCAGAAATCATTGCCAGCGGCATGCCAGATCCCAACAAAATCCGTGAGCTTATTAAAGCCAATCAAAATGCTGAGTGATCATTATGTTAGGTGAAACAGACGAAAAAGATAAAAACGAAACCCGCAAGATCGCCATAGCCATTGTCAGCCTAGTGTTGGTATTGGGTGTGGCTATTTTTCTGATGGCGCCGATTGTGGCTGAGCTGGTGAGTGTGCATTTTGCGCCAGGGCTGGGGTTTAGAGATTCAGCGGTTATTTCATTCTTTGTCACTATTGTGATTATGATTATTTTTGCCATCTCGGCTGGGGATGGGTTATTGGGTGAGATTCAGTTTATTTTGGGTGGGTTCTTTTTGTTTTTTGTAATTATTTGGCTTTTGGTGGCTTGGGTTTTTTAAGTGGTAACAAGCCCGAAAATCAGAGTATTAGATAAAACTAACAACGACAATATTGATATGACCATAAGTGAATTTGAAGTAAAACGCTGTGAAAGAGAGATAGAAAAATTCTTCGCTATCAAGCGCCCTCCCGCTCAACTGCGCAGCCAGCTGGATTTCGGTTACCGTATTGTTGATCAAAGTGTCGAATTATTCGAGATCCGCCCAAACTGGCGCAACCCCGAAAAGATAATGGAATTGCCCTTCGCCAAAGCCACCTATGTAAAAAAGGACGGTATATGGAAAATTTTCTGGCAACGCCAGGATTTAAAATGGCATAGCTATAAACCGGCCCCTAGGGTTCGGTATTTCGAGGAGTTTTTATCAATTGTAAGCGAGGATGCAGAGGGTTGTTTTTTTGGCTAATGGTGCCATAAAAAACTATAAGCGATTACAAGCTTAGGGAGGCTAGAGAGACATGCAGGAATACAATCCATCAAACTCAATAGATGCTGATGAGTGGTTGGAAGTTGATGAATTAATGAGGTCTGAATTAGTCCGGAAATTTCACCGAGGGCTAGACGAACCATTACCTGAAGACTCCCTCCCAGGGCATGCATTGATACATGTAATTGTCGAAAATCAAATTGCAACAAATATCGAATTGGTACCTGAAACCATTGCAAAATTAGTCCGCCAGGGACTGGATCGCCATGAGGCTGTCCATGCTATAGGCGCTCTAATTTCAGCGCAAATGTTTAATTTGGCCCAGGGGAATATAGAGAAATTTTGCACAGTGAAATACAAAAGACAGCTTAAAAAGCTTACCGCCAAGCGGTGGTTGAAAGGTAAGCGCTCGTAATTGGGGCCGTATTGAACCTGCCATACTTTAACGGACACTTTTAATAGGCAATACTATTGTCTAAGGAGTATCCATATGACAGGAACTAACGTAATTGGGGCCGTATCGCTTATTTTTTGATCAACGTGGACTTGTAGGCCCCTAGCATCTGCTCGCCATACCCATAGTGACCAGCATGGCTCGGTAGACGTTAATTACCTGAGTAGGCTTCTGTCCATAAAATTATTCGCTGCTAACAGTTAACACTGTTAAGAAACCTTGAAATCCTCCATAACGAATACTGGTGAAAATAAGCTACATGGCAGTAATAATAAGCGCGCCGTCGCTAAGTTGACCCAGAATCCAGACCCATCCGACAGCCTCACCCCTTATGTTAAAAAGTGGTACTCTGCGAAATCGATAAACTTAAATTCTCAACATTCTAAAAACACCTCAAAGCGATAATTAACTGTGATATTTGAATTAATATTTCTTTTCAGTGCAGGATTTTTCGGCGGCGTACTCAACTCAATTGCGGGCGGAGGTAGTTTTATCACTTTTCCTGCGCTACTGTTTGTCGGAGTACCGCCAATTAGCGCAAATGCAACCAACACTTTTTCTTCATGCGCAGGATATCTTAGCGGTACTTATGTCTTTAAGGACGAACTATATGCACACAAGAAAGAATTGCCAAAGCTAATCATATTAAGCTTGATTGGTGGTGTTATCGGCGCATGGCTGCTGCTCCAGACACCTGAGTTACTGTTTCAGGAAGCCATTCCATGGTTATTTTTGGCAGCAACCGTTCTGTTTATCTTCGGTGGAAACATAAACGCTAATTTAAAACGACTCAGCTCTCGACACCAGCATGCCTCAGCATTTGGCGCATTTCTACTCGGTTTGATACTGCTAGGTGTGTGTATTTACGGTGGCTTCTTTAACGCTGGACTTGGAATTATCTCTCTTAGCTACCTTGCATTGGCTGGATATACCAACATTAACGCCATGAATGGGATGAAGCTTCTTATATCTTCAGTCGTATCCTTAGTGGCTATAACCCTGTTTATCTATGATGGTGTAATTGCTTGGCACGAGGGGATTATTGTTCTTGTCGGAAGCTTGGCTGGAGGGTATGTAGCAGCTCATATTTCTAAACGGCTATCCCAGCAATATGTAAGAGCATTTGTGATTGTTACGAGCTGTGGAATTACTGCTTATTTTTTCATTAATACTTATGTGAACTGACCTGTAATCAGCCCACACAGCAAATGTTGATCAAAAAATAAGCGATACGGCCCCAATTAAAAAGCAGCGCTTTATCCGTAGGTAATGTACTGTTCCATCTCATTGGTATCCAAATGCGGAATGCTGTTAAACCCGGTCAGGTTCATCTTCTTAGTATTGAAAAAGAAGTGGCTAATCGCGGTGTTTTTATACTGTAGATTTAGATCAAACACATTCTCATCGGGAATCCCCAATACCCCTCCCACAAAGGTACTAATCGAACCACCGGAACCAATGGCAAGAATGCATTGGCCACTGTCGGCCAGAGCTTGAATCTGCTGCTGGGCATCGAGTACCCGGGTTTTAAATTCGATCCAGGTTTCCGGCACATTATCGATTTCGCCTCTAGTCCAGACGGTCAACACTTTGCGCAGTAGGCGGAAGTAGTTCCTGCGGTCATCTGGGTTGGCGGCAATGGTTTGGTAGAGCGGGTCGTCTCCATGACTTTTGCCGTAGGCTTCGGTCATTTCGGTGAAGTTATATTCATTCAGTCCCGGCAGCACGATGCGATCGCTGCCATCGATATCCATACCGGCGCAGATGCCGTCCATGGTTTCATGGTGACGAACCATATCGCCGAGCACAAAAGTGTCAAAGCGGGCTCCACGCTTACCCAGGTGCTCGCCTAACCAACGGGATTGCTGATGACCTAGATCTGAAAGTTGATCGTAGTTGGCAGCGCCAAAGGAGGCTTGGGCGTGGCGGACTAGGTAGAGCTCTGACATGAGGAATCCTGTGGCTAATTATTATTTTTTTGAGCTGAGTATTTAAACCCAATTTCCTCGGCTTCGATAGCTTTCCTTATCCATGACGGGCATTTACTAAGATAATAGAAGCCGGAGTACATACTGGGGTAATAGGGGCATATTCCTGTGCTACCTTGTTAGTAACATTTGACTAACCTCGCAGGTACCCGCTCCCAATGTACATACCTAAGCATTTCCACATCACTGATCGTGACGAGATTTTCTCTTTTATCGAGCACAATGCATTTGGGCAAATCATATCAACCGTTCAGGGAAGGCTATTCTCAACCCATATTCCCTTTTTAGTCAGCGATGATAAGCAAAAACTCTTTGGTCATTTCGCCAGACAAAACCCTCAGAGTAAGAATATTAATGGGCAAGAAGTGATGATCACTCTGGAAGGGCCCCATGGTTATATTTCTCCGTCCTGGTACCTAAACCCTGGGGTCCCTACATGGAATTATCAGGCGGTACATATCTATGGAATATGTAAGATTCTTCCAGAGCTCACTGCGGTGAAAACCATCGTCGACACTCTGAGCAACAAGTATGAAGAGGCCTTTGAAACCTATTGGGAACCAGACTATAACGCGGGAATGCTAAAGCATATTGTTGGCTTTGAAATAGAGATTACACAGATTCAGTGCAAGTACAAACTCAGCCAAAATAGATCGGAGCAGGATTTAAACAGTGTGATCAAGCAGTTACAGAACAGAGGGTCAAAGACCCTTGCGGATGCCGTTAAAGTCATTAACAAACAATAGGGAAATCAGGAAATGTCTGAATATAGCGCAAAGATAACCTGGAAGCGCCAACCCGAAGAAGCCTTCACCGATAATAAATACAGCCGCGGCCACAGCTGGGAATTTGATGGCGGCGCGGTTGTTGCTGCGTCCTCTGCCCCATCAATTGTGCCGCTGCCCTATTCGGTTGAAGCCAATGTGGATCCTGAAGAGGCGTTTATTGCCTCACTGTCCAGCTGTCATATGCTGTTCTTTTTGGGGATCGCGGGGAAGCGAGGCTTTGTGATTGATGAATATATTGATAACCCGATCGGCGTGATGAAAAAGGATACCGATGGCAAGATCTCGATGACGAAAGTCACTCTTCGACCCAAGGTGACTTTTGGTGGTGACAAAACGCCAACACTGGAGCAGCTGAAAAAGATGCACCATCAATCCCACGACCAATGCTTTATCGCTAATTCAGTAAAGACTGAGGTGGTAGTTGAGGTTATTCTTTGATGCTGTGCCTTCTAGGCGGCTCGGACATCGATGGTTAGTCGCTTGTTTTTGTAAACTGGTTTAAAACGATAACCAAGACGAAACAGGCAGGTCATCAGGAGGTCGATTGAGAATTTATCAATTTTGCCATTAAGCAAATTACTCACCCGAGGCTGGGTGAGGCCCATTTTCTCTGCGGCTTCGGCCTGCTTCCAGCTGTTCTCTTGGACTATATCTCGTATCACGCTCATTAGATCCGCCCGTGTTTGAAGTTCACTAGCTTCTTCGGGATTATCAGTGATGGCGTCGAAAATATTGTCGTATTGAATGGAAGTCATTTGATCACCTCATATATCAGAATTGATATATTATTCCCTTTTTAGAAATATACAAGTACTGATATGTTATTTTTTTAGTTCAGCTGCCATTAGCTTGTAGCGCTGTTTTGCTGTGGCCATCGCTTTGCGGTCCACGCCATTGGTGGTTTTAGTAAACGAGTGCAGCACAAAGACGGTCTGTTTAAACTTGGCAACATAGATGGTGCGATAGGCTGGATGGCCATTTTCAATCAATTCAATGGCACCAATGCCGACACTGCTGGCAATGTGTTTGAATGGCGAATAAGGCTCTTTACCCTTGCAGATTTCATTCAAATCCGCAGCAAAACGCTCCTGGATTTTGCGTGGCAGTGCTTTAAATTCCTTGAGTGATTGCTTGTTTACAAAGCTGAATTTTTTCACAATTTGCTTCCCTGCATTTTGACTATCTATCCTAGCAATCCACCGCAGGTGAAAACGGACTTTTTACTCAATGCCAGCCTAGGATTGAAGCCATCTCCTGGGAACAAAAACAAAGCCGAATAAAGTATAAAAAAGCGCCACTTAGGCGTATACTTCGCCGCCTCTTAATCCGGGGCCCAAAACTCCCCAAGCACAGGTAATTTAATGTCGTCCGTTGACTTCGCATCACTGGGTATTTCTGCCCCCGTCCTCAAAGCCGTACAGCAACTCGGTTACGAGCAACCCTCTCCCGTTCAAGAGGCGAGCATACCGATTCTTCTGCAAGGCAAAAACCTTCTGGGTACAGCACAGACGGGGACTGGCAAGACTGCAGCTTTTGCGCTGCCTTTCCTGAGTGTGCTGGATGAGAAACAAAAATCACCTCAGATTCTGGTTCTGACTCCAACTCGTGAGTTGGCGATTCAGGTGGCTGAGGCGTTCCAAAGCTATGCCAAACATATCAAAGGTTTCCATGTTCTGCCGATCTACGGTGGTGCAGATATTGGTGGCCAACTGCGCGGGTTAAAGCGCGGCGCTCAAGTTGTTGTAGGTACGCCTGGTCGTATGCTCGACCATTTGCGTCGTCGCAGCTTGGACCTGAGCAATATTAAGGGTCTGATTTTGGATGAAGCCGATGAGATGTTGCGCATGGGCTTTATCGATGATGTTGAGACCATTCTGGCCAAGACGCCACCGGAATGTCAGCGCGCACTGTTCTCTGCCACTATGCCGCCAGCGATCAAACGTGTTGCCGATAAATATCTCGGTGATGCAGAAGTGGTCAGCATTCAAAACAAGACTAAAACAGTTGAGCGTATTGCTCAGTCTCACCTGATGGTTAAAGGCCACCAGAAGATGGATGCCCTGACTCGCATCCTCGATGTTGAGCAGTTTGATGGCATGATTATTTTTGTGCGCACCAAGTCGTCGACATTGGAAATTGCCGAGAAGCTTGAAGCTCGTGGATTTTCCTCAGCGGCACTTAACGGTGACCTGACTCAGACACTGCGTGAGCGCACGATCAATCGCTTGAAGAAAGGCCAGCTGGATATAGTTGTGGCCACCGACGTCGCCGCTCGCGGTTTGGACGTTGAGCGTATCAGTCATGTAATCAACTATGACGTTCCCTACGACAATGAGTCTTATGTTCACCGTATTGGTCGAACTGGGCGTGCTGGTCGTGAAGGTAAGGCGATCATGTTTGTGACTCAGAAAGAAACTCGCATGTTGCGCTCGATTGAGAGGTCGACCCGTCAGCCGATTAGTTCGTTTAATCTGCCGAGCAACGAAGAAGTCAGCGGCCAGCGCATTGCTCTGTTTAAAGAGCAGTTGGTTGGCATGTGTAAGTCGACCAAACTGGATAAGTTTCACTCTCTGGTAAAAGAAGTTGCCGCTGAGAATGAAATCGATATGGTTCTGTTGGCTGCCGCTCTGGCCTTTGAAGCCCAGAAAGAACGTCCGCTGTTCCCGAAGATGGTTGCTATAGACACTCCTCGTGCTTCAGCTGGTGATCGCAACGAGCGCAAGCCCCGTGAGCGCAGCGACCGAAACGAAAGACCCGATCGTAATGAAAGAAAGGACCGCAGTGACAGAAGTCAGCGTCCTGATCGCGCGCCCAAGCCACCACGCGACAAGGGCCCGACTGTAGATGGCGAAGGCAATGAAGTTGCCATGATCACCTACCGCATTGAGGTAGGCCGCAACGATGATGTGTCGCCAAAGAATATCGTTGGCGCGATTGCCAATGAAGCGGAGATCGATGCGCAGTTTATTGGTCATATCAAACTGCATGATGACTACAGTACTGTTGATCTGCCAGAAGGTATGCCGAAACAGTTGTTTGATCACCTGTACAAGGTTCGTGTTTGCCAGAAGCCTTTAAAGATCAGTGTTGATAATGGCACTGCTGGCGAACAGCGTAATGCGAAGCCTTCCGGCGGCAAGCGCGATAAGCCTAGCTTCAGCAAGGACAAGCCTGCGTTTAAGGGCAAGCCTAAAGCGCATCGCGGTGCTGACTCAGCACCGCGCAAGCCCAGCAAGCGCCCGGCTACTGATCGCAAATAAAGTAATCGATTGCTTCGAGACGCCGGATAATTGATCCTCGATCAATTTTTCCGGCGGTTTCTTTAGAGCCCTCATTCGAATTCCCGCTAGAACCCTCGTTAGATTTTGTTGCCGACACTTCCTCAGCACTAAAAAACTGTTCTGCCATGGGCGCAATACTGCAGCTCTGTGGTAGGTCTTCTGACGCCTCGATGGTGGCATACATCTTGGGTAAGAAAATAAACTGTAGCCATTCGGTGAAGGTCAGCAGATCAATTGAAAAGGGTTCGGTGCTGAGCAGCGCTTCGGGCGCTGGGCTCTGTTCTGCCCACAGCTGTGATTCTCGGAGTTCTTTTTCCAGCTCAAAGAGCAGGTTGGCTAGCTGGCTGTGGCGTTCGCTCATAGACTCTCCCCCTACTTTTTAAGCAGGCTCTTCAAACCTGCTATGGCTACCCAATCTCACGACGGAAAGGCGGCAGTCCATTTAACAGCTGGTTGCCATAGCGCTTGGTGATTAAGCGTTTATCCAGAATGGTCACAGTGCCGGTATCTTTTTCGGTACGCAGCAGTCGACCACAGGCCTGAACCAGCCTCAAAGACGCTATGGGCAGGGATATATCAAAGAACGAGTTACCACCCCGAGCCTCAATCCATTCCGACAGGGCTTCATGAAGTGGGTCATCGGGCACCGCAAAGGGCAGCTTGGCAATCACCACATGGCGACAGTAGTCACCGGGCAGATCCACACCTTCGGCAAAGCTGGCCAGCCCCATCAAGACGCTGGTGCGGCCCTGATCAATGCGCTCTTTGTGCAGGCGTACCATCTCGCGATTGGATAGTTGACCCTGAATCAAAATATTTTTCTGCTGATCTTTGGACAGGTCATCGTAGACCTGCTCCATCTGCCTGCGGGACGAGAACAGTATCAAAGTACCGCACTGAGGTACTTCGTACTCGGCGAAGTGATCAATAATATAACGGGTGTGAGCGTCTGCCTGGTTGCCTTCAACCGCATCTGCCGGCACACGAATCACCGCGGCTTGCTGATAGTCGAAGGCTCCGGCAACAGTCATAAAGTGGGCGAAGTCGGGAATGCCGGTCTCGCGCTGTAAGGTTTGAAATGAGCCCAGCGCTCGCAGAGTTGCCGAGGTAACCACTGAGGCATAGCAGCTGCCCCACAAGACATCGCTCAATAGTTCTGCCGCTTGAATTGGGCTGGCGTTGACCGAGATATCAATATTGCCGCCGCTATCGTCGAGACGCAGCCAACAGGCCAGTGGCATGGCGCCAGCTTTGATTTCCCGCTGGAGTCTGTCCCACAAAGCTAATAACTGCTCTGCGCGGGATTGCCAGCTGCCGGCCTGCTGATAGAACAGTTCCACATCGGGTGCGGGAATAGGATAATTTTTATCCCCCAGAGCATCGCTGAGGGTGTCCACCAAGACCTCTAGTCGCCCGAGCCAGGCACTGGTGGTTTTAGCCAGCTGTGAGGCTATATCCCGCAGTCCTTCGCCTATATCGCCATTGGCGTATCTGTAGCGTCCGTCTTCAGGAGACTCGGCAGATTCCAATGCTTGTTGGAGTATTGGATAGGCAAAATTAAGCAGCTCAATAATTTTTGTCGCTTCCCGCTCAATACGCGGCAGCTGTTCCGCTAGTGCGGTGTCTTTTTCAAATATAGGTGCCTGACCTTTGCACTGCTTCTGCAAGCGCTCTAGCCAGGTAATGCTGTTGTTAACCCGGCACTCGGCACCGAAGTGACGGATGGCGGTGTCACCGATACGGTGGCCTTCATCGAAGATATAAATGCAGTCTTCCGGTGGCGGCAGAATCGCACCGCCTCCCAGAGCCAAGTCAGCCATCACCAGATCGTGGTTGGCGACTATGCATTCGCTCTCTTCAAGTTCATTGCGGGCATTAAAGAAGGCACATTGATTAACGAAGCGACAGCGGCGTCCGCTGCACTGGCGGCGATCAATGGTCAGTGCGCGCCATTCCACATCCTGTATACGTGACTCCCAGGAGTCACGGTCCCCATCCCAGGTGCCTTCGGCCAGGGCCTCGGACATTTCACGATAGAGGTCTTCGGTCTGCACATTCGGGTTAAAGGCTTCTTCATCTTCGAACAAAAACAGTCCGGCGTCTTTTGATTTGATGGCGTCGAGGCACTGTTCCATTTTCAGGTTACAGGCGTAGCGTCCGCGGCCTTTAACCAGTGCGCAGCTGTGATCCCAGCCGCAGGCTTCAAGTAGCTCGGGAAGGTCTTTGTGGATTAGCTGTTCTTGCAGGGCAATGGTGCCGGTGGCCACGACCACAGTCTTTTTTAAGGCTCGTGCGATGGGCAGTGCGGCGATTAGATAGCCGACGGTTTTACCTGTACCTGTGCCCGCTTCAACCACCGCCAGACGCTTGTCTGGATCGTCGTCACTGAGGGCGTTGGCGACGGTGGCGATCATCTGCTTTTGGCCGAGACGGGGGCTCAGGTCACGTGACTTCAAGAACTTGCGATAGCCCTGCTGGATTGTCTCTCTGACTTCTGCGTCTAACAAAAAATTAACATCCCTGTGTCGCCTGACAATAGTTGAATACCGGTGCGGCGTAGCTCTCGGTAATAATAGTACGATAATCTCGCGGTGCAGCACTGAGGCGACTTTTAAATGAGGCTTCTACGTCGAACCAATCACAATCTGGCCACAGCGCCTTGGCCTGTTCTAGGCCTTCAGTGTTCCCCAATAGTTGGTAGGCAATAATATTGCTCGGGAACAGTTTGTACTGGCTGTAAACCTGCTGATCTATGGCTACGGCCAGTTTGTCGGCGTTCTCTAGCTGATCGCTAGACTCATCAGTGAACGCTTTGCCAAAGGCCACATGAACTCGTCCTTTATAGCCAACAAGTCCCTTCTGAATGGTGTCGAGGTCCTCAAACTCCTGCTTGATGTATTCCTGGCCATTCTGTTTGGCAAATAGCTCACGGCCTTTGTCCACATCACAGGGATCGTACTCATAGGAAATACTGACCGGCACTATAGCCAGCTCACCAGAGGCCTCGGCAAAGCTCTGCTCTTTGCTGCGCGACAGGGCGAGCATTTTTAACAGTGCGGTTTCGGTGCGGTCCTGACCATCTTTGGCCCGCCCTTCACGCTGGGCAATCCAGATTGAGACGCCATCTTGCGTTATGGAGTGGCGGATATAGCCAGAGAGGTTTTTCAGTGCATTGAGCTTGTCGCGACGTCCAACAACCGAGCGCTTAACAATAAAGCTGCGATTAACTCGCATCAGGTCTGAGGCAAAGGGTTTGCTCAGCAGGTTGTCGCCAATGGCGATGCGCAATGTGTCCAACCCGCTTTCGATCAGCGCTAGGTTGACCATCGCGGGATCCATGGCGATATCGCGGTGGTTGCTAAGAAACAGGTAAGATTTTGCGGGGTCGAGCTTGTCTAAACCACTGAAGCTAAAACCATCGGTGGTTTTTGCCACCAGCGCTTTCAGTGAAATAGTCAGATAGCTCTGCAGGTCGGCGACCGTATGCATCTTTTTAGCGGCTTTGGTCAGCACACGACGCAACAGCGGACGCAATAGCCAGGGGCAGATTTTGCTTAATAGAGGCGCGCGCCGAGACAGCAGCAGGTCGATAAATTCCGGGCTGGCAATCAGACGCGCAATTACCGCAGGCACTTCACTGTCGTTGTAGGGACGAATATCGTCAAATTCACTCATTAGAACCTCAAAAGTACGCTCTGCCTGAACCCTTTATTTTTTGATTCTTTGGGCTGCTCGGTTGAATACTTGGAACACATTTTTATTAGCGGTTTTACTGCTGTCGCGAGTTGTACCACTGAACCTCATGAGAGAATTCATCGACTTTATCCACCACATCCAGCACCAGGGCAAATAGCGCCATGCGAATCAGCAGACCATTGTCGGTCTGGCGGAAAATGGCCAGATTGGGGTTGTCGTCGAGATCACAGTCAAGCTCATTGGCATCGCTGCGGGAGTCTCTTGGCAGCGGGTGCATAATCACTGTGTTCGGCTCGCAATGTTGGGTGTAGATCGCCTGATTGAGACGAAACTTGCCGCGGTATACATCCGCTTCGGCTTTGCTGGTAAAGCGCTCTTCCTGAATACGCGTGGAGTAGGCAATATCCACATTGGCGATACTGTTATTCAGTTCATCGGAGATGGTGACAGTGGCGCCGGCGCTACGCATCTGCTCAATGATGTTCTCTGGCAGAGCCAGCTCTTTCGGCGAGATCAGCATCACCTGAATGTTATTGTAGAGACTGAGCAGCTTACTCAGGGAGTGTACGGTGCGGCCATGGCGCAGATCGCCGATCATGGCAATTCGCAGTCCGTCGATGGTGCGGCCTTTGGCCCCCAGCTCGCGACCAATGGTATAGAGATCCAATAATGCTTGGGTAGGATGTTCGTTGGAACCGTCACCGCCGTTCATCACCGGCACCCGACTGGCGCTGGCAAAATCCGCTACCGAGCCTTCCTGGGGATGACGCATGCAGATCACATCGCTAAAGCCAGACAATACTCTGGCAGTGTCCTGGAGGGATTCGCCTTTGACCAGTGCCGAGCTTTCAAAGCCGGCGGTCTCGCGCACTTCGCCACCGAGCAGATTAAACGCCGAGCCGAAACTGACTCGGGTTCTGGTGCTGGCTTCGAAAAACATATTGCCGAGAATTGCGCCTTCAAGCACGCGAGTAACCCTTTTGCGCAGGGCATAGGGTTCCATTCGATCTGCTACGGAGAAAATCTGTTCAACATCCTGCCGCTGAAACTGGCCGATGGAAAGTATGTGCGCGCCGGTAAAATTCACAGGGTACCTTGGGGGCAATTTAGTTGGCGGATTCTAGCCTGTTTACCGGTGCTTCTCAATTACAAACGCAGTTCACTAGGCGACTAAAGCTAGGCAGCCAAACTACAGAACTCACTAAAGAACTCACTAAAGAGCCCACTACAAAGCAAAGCGCTCTGCCACCGATTGGCTCCAGCTCTCCAGTGCCTGGAGCACGCCGCGCTTGTGATCGCTTAGGCTGCTGTCGGCGAGTAATTCATCCAAGGTCTTGCGGTTTTGCTGCAAGGTTAGGTAGCCGGAAGCCTCATCAGTCAGACGCCAGCGACAGCTCTCGAGCCAGGTCTGCTGCTCTTCGGCAGTCAGGGATTCGGGGAAATAGCGGGCGCGATAGCTAAACAGCAGTTGGTTGTAGCGCTGATCGGCAAAATAGAATTGTTGCTGGGTAAAGTCACTCACCGTGGCGCGGCGCACATCATCCAGTAGGCTCTTATCCTGGTTCGGTAAAAAACCGCCATAGAGCTGTTGCTCGGCATCGGATTTGGCTGGGAATTTTTGATCGCGAAATACCAGCTGTAGCTTCTCACTGAGGTCCAGACTATTAAGGCGCTGCCAGTTGCGGTCACAGCGCTCAAGGTCAATATCCAAACGCTTGGCCGCGGCGGCATCCACTAGCTTGTGAGTGGTCACTACCGGTGCCTTATTGATATGGATAACCTTGAGGGGAATACGCTCTGTGCCTTCAGGTAAATCACTACTGGCAGTAAATACGCGATCGCGAATCTGGTGTTCGTTAAGGCTCACCAGAGTCTCGGGGTCGGCGGAGAGATCAAAGCAGATAATGCCATTGCTATTGGTCGGGTGCTGGGCCAGGGGGATCATCAGCGCCCCATACATATGCTCTTTGGCAAGCATGCCGGAGATATGGAAAAACGGTTTCCGCGCCTTGAGGTCGAGCATCGCGGCGATCGCTTTTTTACCGCGATTTTGCAGGGCGTAATCAAATAGTCGCGGCTGCTTTTGCTTGACCAACTTGGCCATGGCAATGGTGGCGGTGACATCGGAGAGCGCATCATGGGCCGCTTCGTGGGCCAGGCCATTGGCGGCAGTCAGGTCTTCCAACTTAAAACTGGGGCGGCCCGGCTCATGGTCCGGCCATTCGATACCCTCGGGGCGCAGGGCGCGGCAGAGGCGCAGCATATCGATAATATCCCAGCGCGAGTTGCCGTTTTTCCACTCCCGCTGATAGGGGTCATAGAAATTTCGATAAAGGGTATAGCGGGTCACTTCATCGTCAAAGCGAATGCTGTTGTAGCCGACGCTACAGGTGTTGGGCCGTGACATCTGCTGATGGATGGCATCGATAAACTGAGGCTCGGCAAGACCTTCCTTGAGCGCGTGCTGAGGGGTAATGCCGGTGACTAAGCAGGCCTGGGGCGCGGGCAGCAGATCCGGCTGTGGCTGGCAGTAGATAACCAGCGGTTCACCAATGGGGTTTAAGTCAAAGTCAGTGCGCAGACCGGCAAACTGACTGGGTCTGTCGATTGACGGATTGATACCAAAGGTTTCGTAGTCGTGCCAATAGAATGTGTTGTCCATTTTTCATCCTCTCAGATTTGCCATGCTGCATTATCCATCACAATGATTTTTTATGCATAAAAAAACGGCGCTGATAACAGCGCCGTTTTAGGGACTACAGACAAATTAAACTACTTAGAAGTTAAAGACTTCAGAAAAAGACATCTCACCGACAACACGGCGATTGCGTGCGCGGCCCTCTTCCGTTTCGTTGCTCGCCACTGGCTGAGTTTCACCATAGCCCACTGCACTGACGCGCTCCGCAGGTATGCCATAGTCTTCAACCAGCTTGGCCTTAACCGCTGCAGCACGACGGTCAGACAGACTCATATTGTATTGGTCGGCTCCGCGGCTGTCGGTGTGACCCTCAAGCACCAGATCAATATCATCATGGGCTTTCATGGCGGCGGCAATGGCATCCAATTGATCGCCATAAATCGCCAACACGGTGTCTTTGTTAAATTCAAATTCAACATTCAGTCGCACGGTGATAGTGCGAACTTCTTGCTCCACTTCTGGCTCAGTTTCAGCGACAACCGGCGCAGCAACAGGTGCTACTACCGGCGCTGGCGCGACTGACTTGCTGCCAAACACTTTATTCAGCGAGAACTGCAGGCCCATATCTTCGCCATCTTCATCGTGACCCGCCATGCCGCGCACATCAGCCCGAAACTCGAGGCCGTGACTAAACTCTGTACCCATGCCAACACCCACCATTAACTGAGTGGAGCGATCGTCATGGTCAAGGGCGAGATTAGAACTGTCCTGAAAGTCGTACTGATTAGCACCAAACAAGACATAGGGACGCCAGTTGGTGGCATCGCTATTGCTCAGCCAGAGCATGGCGTTGAGTGACAGTACGTCGACATCATCATGTCCGACATTGGCGCCATAACCCAATTCTATGGCCAAATTATCAGAGAGGTATTTACCCACCTGAACACCGGCGGTGACTGTGTTGTGGTCTTCACTAATGGCGCGTTCACCATCGAGATCGTAGTAGCCTGCATTTGCACCCAGGTACCAGTTATCGGCGGCGGTTGTCGCCCCTGCCAAAACCAGTGCCGTTGCTCCCAAGATTACATTTATAGATTTCATATTATTTCCCTTTTATGTTGAATAACTCCTTTCTGGAGCCTGTGCTGATATTGCTTTAGGCCTTACTGCTGCTTCCTACTTACTGCTGCCCTTCCCCAACCCAGCCGAACAGCCGATCTATTCACTTAAGATTAAACCAAAGTGAGCGCTTTTTCCTCAATTTTTGCCTGCCATAGCTGCGGCCCTATGCGATGCACTGATTCGCCCTTGGTATCAACCGCCACAGTGACCGGCATATCCTTCACTTCAAACTCGTAAATCGCTTCCATTCCCAACTCCGGGAAGGCTACAACTTCGGCGTGGGTAATTGCCTTGGACACCAGATAGGCCGCGCCACCCACGGCAATCAGATAGACTGCTTCATTGTCGCGAATAGCATCTATACCCAGCTGCCCGCGCTCAGCTTTACCGATCATGCCCATCAGGCCAGTTTCCTCGAGCATGGTGCGGGTAAACTTATCCATGCGTGTGGCTGTAGTGGGTCCAGCAGGGCCAACGGCTTCTTCACGAACCGGGTCAACTGGACCCACGTAGTAGATAAAGCGATCGGTTAGGTCTACCGGCAACTTTTCGCCAGTGGCGAGAATGTCGGTCATTTTTTTATGCGCCGCATCGCGTCCGGTCAACATTTTACCCGAAAGCAACAAGGTGTCTCCGGGGCTCCAGGTGGCAATATCCTCTTGGGTCACCGTATTTAGGTTAACTCGACGCACTGATTCGTCAGCTTCCCAGGTAATCTCGGGCCAGTCTTCCAAATTCGGCGGCTCCAACTGCGCTGGGCCACTGCCATCCAGATCAAAGTGCAGATGACGGGTGGCGGCACAGTTGGGAATAATAGCTACGGCTTTGTTGGCGGCATGAGAGGGATAGTCTTTGATCTTAATATCCAGCACTGTGGTAAGCCCGCCAAGACCCTGCGCACCTATGCCTAGGGCGTTGACTTTGTCGAACAATTCAAGACGCAGCTCTTCGTTGCGATTGCTGGCACCTCGAGCCTGAAGCTCGGAGATATCGATATGCTCAAGCAGGGATTCTTTGGCCATCAACATGGCTTTTTCAGCGGTGCCGCCAATACCTATGCCGAGCATGCCCGGTGGACACCAGCCAGCTCCCATAGTGGGAACCATCTTCAATACCCAATCGACCACAGAATCTGAGGGATTGAGCATGGCAAATTTAGATTTCGCTTCGGAGCCACCGCCTTTGGCTGCAACGTCGATTGAGACCTTATCCCCCGGCACTATGTCGTAGTGAATCACTGCTGGAGTGTTGTCCCCGGTATTTTTGCGCTCGCCATCGGGATCGCTGAGAATCGAGGCACGCAGCACATTGTCTGGGTGAGTGTAGGCTTGACGCACACCCTGATTGATCATATCGGTGAGGCTCATATCCCCCTGCCACTGCACGTTCATGCCGACACGGACAAACACTGTGACAATACCGGTGTCCTGGCAGATTGGCCGGTGACCCATGGCACACATGCGCGAGTTGACCAGAATCTGAGCCATGGCGTCTTTCGCTGCCTTGGACTCTTCGCGGTCATAGGCCTGTTTTACCGCCTGAATAAAATCCACCGGATGATAGTAGGAAATATATTGCAGCGCGTCGGCGACGCTGTCGATAAGGTCTTGCTGGCGAATAATAGTCATGCTGATTTTAATCCCTGTTATTTATTGGCTGGGGGGAGTCACATTACTTGGCCCTGGAGCTGGACCAGAGGAGCGGTTTTCCAGTGCATAAATTTTCTGATTGGTCTGGCGGCGGAAGGCGTCCATGGATTCGATGCCCTCAGCATTGGCCTTGAGCTGTCGATCGAGACTGGTCAGTGTTGAGCGCAGGGCGGCGAGCTTGTCAGACAGGGCGCGAACCCTGGAGTTAACCCCGTCTATATCGGCTGTAATAGCGAGATAGTTGCCACTGAGATTGGTCAGACTGCGATTTTCTTTATCCACTCGAGCACTGAGTTCAGCAACCGACTTTTCAATGGCTGTGCGCTTGCTGGCCAAAAAGGCGATATCTTTCTTATTGCCTTCAATTTTGGCTTTATTGATATCGTTGGTGATACCCCAGAGCTTGCGGATTTCACTCCAGTGCTTTTTCAGTTCATCGGCCTGCTTGCTGATTTTGAGCTGCATAGCGGCGCCGGACTGGGTAACCGATTCATCAGTGCTACTGAGGCGTGATTCAAGTGCTTCGAAACGCTGCTGCAAGTCGCTGTGATTATTCGACAGCGCCGAAAATTGCACCCAGCCAAAGGCCGCTGCGCCAATCAGGCCCAGCAGAACAATTAATACCAGGATATTGCTGCCGCCGGATCCCTTGGATGAACCGTTTGACGAACCACCCCCAGGTCGTTTGCCATCGCCCCCTGAAGAACCGTTTTTGAGGGAGGATGTGGACGTCGATGAGCGGCCAATCATATCGTCTCGTTCGGCAACAATCGGGTTGATTCGGGGTTTATCCGCAGTCATTTTAAAATCCTGTTTAGAGAGACCTGAAAGATTGCAGCATTATACGCAAATTAATTTCCGCCTACATCCGCACAATGGGGTTATTTATCCTTACTAGCTAAGCCTTTGCCTTTGCCTAATCATAAGCCTAAATTCAACAGGCACAAAAAAGCCGACATAGAGTCGGCTTTTTTGTGGAACGCTTAGTTTAGTGTTTTACAGCAGGTTAAGCACCAGAACCATTACCGCAGTCAGACCCAGGCTTGAGTGAATCACACCTTTGACTGTAGTCATTGGACCCTGCTTGCCAACCAGTGCGTTGACTTCGAGCAGTGCAACAACAACCAGCATAACCGTCAGGCCAGTGCCGCCAACTGCTGTGCCGTAGCCTTGACCCACATAGTGAGGACCGGCAAGCATGCCCAGCAACATAGGGGCAGAGAACAGGACATTTGTACGTGAGGCCAACAGTGCCTTGGCGCCTGCAGCAGCTTTGTCGCCGCCCTCAACCAGACCCAATGCAATCTTCTGTGCTGGCCAGATCACTGCCCAGACATTGATAAACATCAGAGTACCCATCAGGGCACCAACAATAATGTAGTTGTTCAGCTGACCGTTGCCAGTGGCAATGTGCAGCAGGTAGAGACCGGTAATAAATGTAAACATAGCGCCCCAACGGAACCACCATAAAGCACTGGGTGCCAACTTGGCTTTGGCATCAGCCAGAGCTTCTGGAGAAGCTTCTTTGAAGTAGCCGCCCTGTACAAAGTTGAAGTAGTACAGCATACCTATCCAAACGATTCCGAAAAGCACGTGGCCCCAACGGACTAGAAATTCAATTAATTCACCGGTCATAACAGACTCCTTTTATAATATGTTTAACGTTTTGCGCCCTCGCGGACGGCGATTTTTCTTGGTGTCAATTGTTGGGGAAGAGCGCCTAAATAGCAATCACCTTTGACCGGCAATGGTGAGTTTTTGACGCTTATTTGCTTTGAACAAAAAAATACAGGCAAAAAAAAGCCCCGCAACAATCTGCGGGGCTCTTCTTTAAGCTTTACAGCGCCCTTTACAACATAGGTTGTAACAGACTCTAAAAAACAGGTCGGGAGGCCTGATTACATCATGCCGCCCATGCCACCCATTCCGCCCATGCCACCCATATCTGGCATACCGCCGCCAGCAGGTGCTTCGCTAGGAGCATCAGCAACCATGGCTTCAGTGGTGATCATCAGTCCAGCGATAGAAGCAGCGGCCTGCAATGCAGTACGTGCAACCTTAGCTGGATCGAGGATACCCATGGCAATCATATCGCCGTATTCGCCAGTCGCCGCGTTGTAACCGTAGTTACCTTCGCCTGACTTAACTTTGTCGACGACTACAGAACCTTCGCCGCCAGCGTTTTCTACGATCTGACGCAGTGGCGCTTCCATGGCGCGCAGGGCAATGCCCACACCCACAGTTTGATCGTTGTTGTCGCCAACAGTGTCTGCGATCTTCTGCAGTACACGGACCAGAGCAACACCGCCGCCAGGTACCACACCTTCTTCAACCGCAGCACGAGTTGCGTGCAGGGCGTCTTCAACGCGGGCTTTCTTCTCTTTCATTTCCATTTCAGTGGCTGCACCAACCTTGATCACTGCAACACCGCCAGCCAACTTGGCTACGCGTTCCTGAAGCTTCTCACGGTCGTAGTCTGAGCTGGTGTCTTCGATCTGTGCACGGATCTGCTTAACGCGAGCACCGATAGTGGCGGCATCGCCAGCGCCATCAACAATAGTTGTGGCTTCTTTGGTCATGGTGATGCGCTTAGCGGTACCCAGGTGATCAAGGGTAGCCGTCTCAAGATCCAGACCCACTTCTTCAGAGATCACGGTACCGCCAGTCAATGTGGCGATATCTTCAAGCATTGCCTTGCGACGATCGCCGAAGCCAGGTGCTTTACAGGCAGAAACCTTAACAATGCCGCGCAGGTTGTTAACAACCAGAGTGGCCAGGGCTTCCCCTTCAACGTCTTCAGCAATAATCATTAACGGCTTGCCAGCTTTAGCAACATTTTCCAGCAGTGGCAGCAGTTCGCGAATATTGGAGATCTTCTTATCAACTAACAGGATAAATGGGCTCTCTTGCTCAGCGCTCATATTCTCTTGGTTGTTGATAAAGTAAGGAGAGAGGTAACCGCGATCGAACTGCATACCTTCAACAATATCCAGCTCATTTTCCAGACCAGTGCCTTCTTCAACAGTGATCACGCCTTCTTTGCCGACTTTATCCATGGCTTCAGCAATGATGTCACCGATGTGCGCATCGCTGTTGGCAGAGATAGTACCCACCTGAGCCACTTCTTTAGACTCAGAGCAAGGCTTGGCCAGTGCGGCGATTTCAGCAACAGCAACAATGACCGCTTTGTCGATACCACGCTTAAGGTCCATTGGGTTCATACCGGCAGCGACTGACTTGAGGCCTTCGATAATAATCGCCTGAGCCAAAACAGTTGCAGTGGTAGTGCCGTCACCGGCTTCGTCAGAGGCTTTAGAAGCCACTTCTTTAACCATCTGCGCGCCCATATTTTCGAACTTGTCTGCAAGCTCAATTTCTTTGGCTACAGAAACGCCGTCTTTAGTCACGGTGGGGGCACCAAATGACTTGTCTAATACTACATTGCGACCTTTGGGACCGAGAGTTACTTTTACTGCGTTGGCGAGGATGTTTACACCGTCCAACATACCTTGGCGAGCACTGCTGCCAAACTTCACTTCTTTAGCTGACATATTTAATTCCTTTCATAAATCGGGTTTTAACAAAAATTCTGTAAAGAGCTCTTTATTACGAGCTATCTATTACCAGCTCTTAAGCTTCAACAACGGCTTTGATATCGGTTTCGCTGAGAATAATCAGCTCTTCACCGTCAACCTCAATGGTGTCCTGTCCGGCATACTTGCCAAACACAACCTTATCACCCACTTTCACATCAACTGCGCGCACATCGCCGTTATCCAATACACGGCCACTACCGACAGCAATGACTTCGCCTTGGTTTGGCTTTTCTTGAGCAGAACCTGGCAGCAGGATACCGCCGGCGGATGTTGCTTCTTCTTCCTCGCGACGAACGATCACTCGGTCGTGTAATGGACGAATTTTCATACTTTGTCTCTCCAATTTATCTATCTACAGTGGTCAAAAGTTAATAAGTGCTTGGGGAATCCCCCCAGTTGCACATCATATGGTGGCGCCTGATTTCTTTTTCAAGGGATCAGGGCAAAATTTTTGTCTCTTCCTGTTGGGCAAACCTCCTTGTTCATTTCCGTCTTTAACTTTCCTTAAGTTACTTTTCGTCCCATGACTCACCTTCGATAATGTCATCGGACTTATTTGAACCGGCCTTGGCCGAATGATCGACTCTGCCACGGCGAGCGGTAAAACCGGTAGTTGATGAACCCATAGCCACACCACTAACCACCATGCGACTCAGCACCAGACGCGCCATTGCGCCCCGCACCATGGGAATCAATCCGGCAAAGCCAATGGCATCGGTGACAAAGCCCGGGGTCAGCAACAGGGCGCCGGATACCGCGAGAATAATGCCCTCAGCGATTTCTTGGGCCGGCAGCTGGCCCTCGGCAAACTTGCGCTGGCCGCGCCACAATGTGTCGAAACCCTGATGGCGCAGCAGGTTTACGCCAACAAAGGCGGTGAGCAATACCAGGCCTATAGTGGGCAGTGCGCCAATCTGGGCGCCGACGTTTATCAGCAGCCACATCTCCAGCACCGGCGTAATCACAAATATCAAAAATAGGTAGCGCACAGTCGTTATCTCATTTTCGCCCGCCCAGTTCGGCCGGGGTAATAGGTACATTGGGGTAGTTTCCACTATTTCAACAGGGCATCGAATAGCGTAATCTTGGGCCATGAAAAATAATCACCTTGCTGAGGGCTCTGCAACGGAAGAGAATCGAGAACATAACCAAGAGCCGAGCCGCGAACAGAGAGTCTATATTGCACTGGCCGAGGTTCCCACAGGTAGAGTCGTGACCTATGGCCAGCTGGCCGACCTGGCGGGACTGCCCCGAGCAGCGCGCTTGATAGGCCATATATTGCGCAACCTGCCCGCTGAAACTACATTGCCATGGCACCGGGTGATCAATGCCGCAGGCAAAATCAGTCTCGGGCCAGAGACTGAATCCGGTCTGCGGCAACGGGCTCTATTGCAAGAAGAAGGGGTTGTGTTTAATAACGGCCGCATCAGTCTCAAACAGTATCGCTGGCAGCCCTAAGCCGCGGCGAAGAAAACCACAATAAGGCTTTGAATGAACTCAACCAGCATCAAGCAGGCGCTGCTAAATCGCCGCATGTTGATCTGTATCTTTACCGGCTTTGCCTCGGGCATGCCGCTGTATTTACTGATCTCACTAGTACCGGCCTGGCTGCGCTCTGAGGGCGTGGGTCTCAAAGAGATCGGCTTCTTTGCCTTGATCGGCCTGCCCTACACTTGGAAATTTTTCTGGTCGCCGCTGCTGGATCGCTATCGTTTAGCCATTCCCGGTTTCAGTCAATTTGGTTTTGCTGGCTTACGCCGCGGCTGGATGCTGGCCACTCAGATCGGTTTATTACTGTCGATTGGCGCCCTGGGCTTTTTTAACCCCAATACCGAGATCTGGAGCATCGCCTGGCTGTGCCTGCTGATCGCTTTTTTAAGCGCCACCCAAGATATCGTGCTCGACGCCTATCGTCGCCAGATACTGCCGGATCAAGAGTTGGGGCTGGGCAACTCGATCCATGTAAACGCCTACCGAATTGCCGGACTAGTCCCCGGCTCACTGTCGCTGATATTGGCCGACAGCCTGCCTTGGCAATCTGTGTTTATGGTTACCGCGGCGTTTATGTTGGTCGGTATTGTGATGACACTAAGTATCACCGAACCCAAGTCCGAAGCCCGTCACCCCACCACACTCAACCAAGCCATTGTCGATCCCTTTAAAGAATTCTTTTCTCGCCAAGGTGTGCAACAGGCCTGTCTAATTTTGGCCTTTATGCTGCTCTACAAACTCGGCGACAGCATGGCCACGGCACTGGCGACACCGTTTTATCTGGATATGGGCTTTACCAAGACTGAGATCGGTCTGATCGCCAAACATGCAGCGCTGTGGCCAATGATAGTCGGCGGCATTATCGGCGGCATCCTGATGCTTAAGATCGGCATTAATCGCGCTCTCTGGTTATTTGGTCTGGTGCAGATTATTTCGATTCTCGGCTTTGCGGTGCTGGCACGAGTGGGTGAAGGGCTCTGGTTATTAGGGCTGGTGATTAGTTTTGAATATCTCGGCGTCGGTCTTGGCACTGCCGCCTTTGTCGCCTTTATGGCGCGCTCCACTCATCCGGCGTTCGCCGCCACTCAGTTAGCGCTGTTTACCGCCCTGACCGCGGTGCCGCGCACCGTAGCCAGTTCATTCACCGGGATTATTGTTGAGGGCGTGGGCTGGGAAAACTTCTTTTATCTGTGCACCGCGCTGGCGATTCCCGGCATGCTGCTGCTGTTTAAAGTAGCACCTTGGAACAGTCAAGAAAAAGCCTAACTAGCCTGCTAAGTGCTCGTCTAACTCGTCAACACAAGCAACGCAATCGCTACCAGCCAGCCGGTCATGGAGCGCCTAAACAGCGCGACAATTTCCCCAACCTGCGCTAGTGCGGCAGTGTCATTAGATACAACGTCACCATCTTCAGACACCTCTGAAGACTGACGGTTAAGGGCACCCAACACACAGAGACGCAAGACATCGGCGGTAGAGGTTTTTGGACAAAAGACTAATTCTTTTAAGGGCGTGATAGCCTGGGAAAAGTCCCCCATCAAACCTAGAGTCAGGGCGAGAAACCGAACCGGGATCCACTCGAGGTACCAGAGCAATTTATTGGCTGGGTTTGGAACTGCGGCTTCCAGTACTTCGGCAATATCCTCGTCACCAGTCTGCTCCTCATCTAGCAGAACCTCAGCTGCCTCAAGCTGCATATCGCCATGGAGCGCCAACAAACGATAGGCCAAGGCCAGAGGCGCGCCGAGAAAAAAGAACCAGAACACCACCACAAAGCTGCGCTCAAATAATCTGTAAGGCAATGTTGCGGCTAGTTCGCGAAACAGTCCCTCAGCACTGTCCGCTGAAACCGCGCGATGACCCATATTAAACACTGCCGCATCGTGAAACGCGGCCTGCAAGTCACTGCGCTGAATATCCGACTCCAGCACGGCAATCTGGGCACTGAGATCGCCGCGACCCAAGCAGTAGAGCAAGACCCCTAGCTCAAGTAAAAACACCAATATGCCATTGTCCCCGCTGCCGAGATACTCGAGCACCAGCTGTAAGGCGATCACTGGAACCAGTACATAGACCGCTACCTTTAGCAGCCCACTGTTTCTCAGAGCTGGCAGCTTAGCCAGAGCCCGGTGCCACTTCTGCACCCACAGATCACGCTGAATAAAGGCCAACTGACCATTGCTTTCCAGTACTGCAATGGCGATTAAAATAATTAAGAAATGCACGCTCTACCTCTGTGGTGTTGGTCCCGGCATTTAGCCGAGCAGCTTTTTGTAGTGGCCCCATTGAAACGCTTGCCCCGGGTCGGTTTTGCGTCCCGGAGCAATATCACTGTGGCCAACGATACGATCTGTGGTGAGTAATGGATAGGCTTCCAGAAGCGCCACACTGACCTTGGACAGCACCTGATACTGAACCTCAGTGTAGGGAATGTGGTCCGCCCCTTCCATTTCAATGCCAATGGAAAAGTCATTGCAGCCATTACGGCCCTCAAACTGCGACACCCCTGCATGCCAGGCGCGTTGATTAAAACCGGCGAACTGGGTGATCTGACCCTGACGATCAATCAGTAGATGGGAGGAGACTTTGAGGTGACAGATCTCGGCAAAATAGTCATCCGCCTCGGGATCCAGGCGGTTGCTAAAGAACTCGCCAATATGGCCGCCGCCAAACTGATTCGGCGGCAAGCTAATATTGTGAATCACCAAGAGACTGATATCGGCAACCTGAGGACGCTGATCAGTATTCGGCGAAGGCATCTGAGTGGCGCAACTAAGCCAACCGTTTTCTATCTGCATAAGGGGCGATCTGCTAGCTCGCGACGGGCAATTCTTTGATTTGGGTGATTGCGTCTTTAATGGCTTTATCAAATAGATAGGAATTATCTAAGACAGTGACAGTACCATTCAAAATATCTACCGCCAAGCGTGCTCTATCGCGCTCGGCGATTAATTTTCCCTGATTGTCGACAAACACATACTTCCACGAGGGCCCAACGATTCCCGCCAGCTTGCCGCGCTTGTGGGCTTTGATATCACCCCCCAACTCGATCCAGCAACCGGTTTTCATCGCCGCCAGTCGGCGCTGGGCATCGCCATCTATGGCCTCGGCATCATGCACTGCCTGGGCAATATTTTTACCCGGCAGCTCGGTTTTAAGAGCCGACATCAAGCGGCTTTTTACTTCATCTACAACATGCCCCTCAGCCTCGCTGCCGGAACGGTATTTTTTCACTAGCTTATTCGCCCACTTTTTTGCTGCCGGGGCAATCTCGGTGATTTTGGCGGAACGCTGGGGCGCTGGGTTGAGGCCCAAGGCGTCGCTGAGCTCTTCGATTTGTAGGCTGCGCTGGGTTATATCCGTGGAGATATGCCCGAGCCGCACATCCAGATGCTTAATTAATTCATGGCGATACTTAAGGTCTTTTTCACTGGCCGGGCGACTGGCCAAGTAAAGTAAGTTATCCAGCAGTTTAAGCGCCACCTGCCAGTCGCTGCTGACCTCGCCCTTTTGCTGATGGGCCATATGCAATACCAGACACCAGCTGCGCTGAACAAAATCAATCACCGCCTGAGCATGGTTTTTGCCGACCATGCGCTTGGCCACCTCTTCTTCCACTCGGGTGCGCGCCCAGTTGACCTTCTCACGTACGGCCACCCGCTCAATTTCGCGCTTTTCTGAAATCGAGGTCACGCGTTTGTCGCGATCGATAATGCTCATAAACTCGCTGAGCATTAGGGGCAAATTGCGCTCTTCAAAGGAGTCGGCACTCATGGTTTCAGAGAGCTTAAGCATCTGCTGATAAATTTTATTGTCTTCGCAATCTCCCTGCTCTAGGCCGATGGCGTATTTGGCCATCTCATTAAACAGCCGTCTGATGGGATGGTTTTCCTGCTCAAATAGCAGCGGTTTTTTTAGCGCCAATTTCAGCATTGGAATCTCACAGCGATTGATCACCTGACGCACTTCCGGCGCCACCACCATGGATTCGCCAAAACTGGCAAAGGTATTTTCTACCACCTGAAAGACACTGGCATCGTTGCGGTGCAGGCGGCTGCCCTCCCCAGACTCTTGACCCGCCCCACCCCGACCCAACTGCTTAATGGCCGCAGCCAAATCCCGAGTAATCTGTCCATTGCTGGCCAACTCGCTGCGGTGGCTAACCAGATGATTAACATGCTTATTGATCTCGGCAAAGAGCTGGGGCTTATCCATGCAGGGCCGACGAGTTGCGCCGGGGCGCCCTGTGGTTTTATTTGTTGCAGTGGACTTTTCTCCAGGCTCTCTAGTCCCTAGTTCTCTATTCCCTAGCTCTCCGCTCCCAAACTCTGAATCACCAATCGCCGTCTCAAACTGTAGTTCCTGATCGGCGTTTTCTAACATCGAACTGATCTTGGCCAACAGTTCAGTTTGAACACGACTATTGGCCGTGGTTAGTGACTCATCGGCGTAAGCGGCCTGCTCTTCTTCCACGCCAGCCTGATCGCCAGCTGACTCTATCGGAGCTGGACTGATAACTTGGTCTATGGGGGGCGAACTAGCAAGTTCACTGACCACAGGCTCCACTTTAATAGGATCTGTTGTTTGGGCTGTTGATTCGGCTGTTGATTTAGTGCTCGACTTAGCCCGCGCCTTGCGCGGACTAGGATTCGCCTCAGAGCCTTCAAGTAATTCAAAACCGGCCTCGGCAAGTTCATCAATCACCCGATTAAGCAACTCGCCATAGGAGCGGTCAAAGCAGACCTCAGCAAAGATTTTGACCAGCTCCAGCTGTACCTCAAGGGCGATCATGTCATCATCGAGAGACTCGACAAATGCCTCAAGCAACGAATCCGGGGACAGGGGCAGCGGGCTCGGCAGGCCACCACTATTGCTGCGATCCCCATTAGGGTTTTTAAACAGCGCTTTAAAGCGCCCCTCGAGCTCATAGAACTCGGCACCCAACTCCTCGCGCACCCGGCTGGAGCAGTTATCCAGGGCAATCATCACTTCAAGATCTTCATGCTCCAGCAACTTAAGGCTGTCTCCGGCACTGCGCTTTGACCGCGCCGGAAGCGACGCAGATTTATTCCTCTGGACTTTTGCTGGTGCCGTTCTTGATAAAGAGCTTGATGAACCATCAACCAAAGACAGAGACTCCACAGCACTATCGATGACGCGCAGTTCAATCTCCGCGCCCTGCAATCGCAACAGACGCTGAGTATCAAAATAGAGAGCTTGCAAGCGGTTGCTTTCGGCATTGGACGCCAGAGCAGCGAGTTTGGTGGTGCAGAGTGGTTGGAATTTATCGAAGGCATCAGCAAGATGTTGCTGGCAGTGCTGCCTCAACGACTGGATAAGCTGTTGCTGTGCGTGACGCGATCCATTACTCATTTATAGTAGCCAACCCCATGGCGAGGTACTTTTGCGATGCTCGGATGCGATAGCCGACTAATAAATGTCGGCGGTCTGATTAATCGTTCAAGTATGGTTTATATTGAACCAGATCACATAAAAAAATCCAATGATCAATTATACCCCCAACAAATCACCGACTTATCAATACTGCTATAATCTCGCGGCGCCCTATTAAGCCCGCCAATTCAAGGCTTGCAGACACAGATTGTAACGACTTAAAACCGACTCTCGAGACCTTAATGACCCATATCGAAAACCCCACCCAAGCAGTCAATGACCTGAGCCCTGAGCTCAGGGACGACCTCAACCATGACATTTCCCGCTGCGTCGCCCGGGCACTCGAAGAAGACGTTGGCAGCGGCGATATCACCGCCCAACTTATTCCCTCGCAACAGCGCGCCACCGCAGTAGTGATCTGCCGTGATCAGGCAGTGATCTGCGGACGCCCCTGGGTGGATGAGGTATTTCGCCAGTTGGATCTCAACTCAGCAGAGCCAAACGCCAGCACCCAAGTTGAATGGCATATCAACGAAGGCGATAGCGTCAGCCCCAACCAAAAGCTCTTTACCCTCCGGGGCAATACCCGGGTGTTGCTCACTGGCGAGCGCGCCGCGCTAAATTTTTTGCAGACCCTGTCGGCCACCGCCACCGCCGCCCGGCAATATGCTGATATCAGTTTAAACAGTGCAAACAGTCAGATTAAAATACTCGACACCCGCAAAACCCTTCCCGGCCTGCGCCTAGCACAAAAGTATGCCGCCGCCGTGGGTGGCTGCCAAAATCATCGCATTGGTCTCTATGACGCGTTTTTGATTAAAGAGAACCATATAGCCGCCTGCGGTGGAATCGGTAAGGCCATTGCCAAAGCCCGTGAGATCGCTGCGGATAAGCTGGTGGAAGTTGAAGTGGAGACACTGGATGAGCTGCATCAGGCACTGGCCGCTAAAGCCGACGTGGTGATGCTGGATAATTTCTCACCGGCGGATATAGACGCACTGTCGTCCTTAGATTTGGGTGAGACGAAAATTGAAGTATCGGGGGATATTACCGAAGAAAAAATTAGGGCCTATAGCCATGGGGCTGTGGACTTTATTTCATCAGGAAGTATTACTAAGCATATTCGGGCGGTGGATTTATCGATGCGGTTGGTGGATTAGCGTTTTGGAAAGGCATAAAAAAAGGCTCCCGAGGGAGCCTTTCCTACTACAGTTAGATGCAATTACTAGCAAAGACCGGCAGCAACACAAGTGCCTGTCGCGGCCCACTGAATCTGGCCATTAGCAAGAGTTGGCGTCAAGATATATGTAACGCTGCCCAGCGCAGCAACACCTGTAGCGGTAATCACGCCATTAACAGTCACTACACTAGTTACAAACCCTGAAGCACCTAAATCAATAACACCATTAGAGCCGCCATCTAAGTTTGCTAAAGTGATCCCTGTTTGAGCACCAATTTCAACAGCCGCTTTTGGCGCGCTGGTTGCTAGTACAACCTCAGTAAATTGCGCTTTTTGAGTGTAGGACTGATAAGCAGGCAATGCCACAGCCGCCAGAATACCAATAATCGCTACAACGATCATCAGCTCGATTAGGGTAAAACCACTTTGCTTTCTATTCATGTTCATAGTTACTCTCCATTAGATTAAAAATTCGTTATTCCAGTTAACTGGCAAATGATGTTACACGCTAAGGGGATAGCAATTGCTGTGCCAAAAACAATTTAGCGTTTAATTTCAACAACTTAAAGATTTTCACTTTTCTTAACCAAAATAAACCGAGCTAAATATTGCCGCCAATCGACATCGCCCTGTCAGTTTGTGACTTTTTCTGTCAGTCCTATACAAAAAGACAGAGATTAAGTTTTTCAATTTTTCTTTTTCACTGAACTATGCTTTTAAACATAGCTGTTTTAGATAGCGGCTCTAAATAGCTTCTCTAGATAGCAGCTCTAAATAGCTTCTCTAGAAAGCTTCTCTAGAAAGCCTTTTTAAAACACTTCTTTATAAGAAAAATAAATAACCTTCTATACAAGTAGCATTTGCTGAGCAAGCCGACCAGGTATGCCAACTGTTTTTAAATAGACTGTTATCCAGTTCACAGAATATTTTTTGTTCTGTGGCCTTGGGCACGGCATTCAGCAAAGACGCTCAGTAGACTTGCCGGTACTGTTAATTAAGGATGATCGCTGATATGAATATGCCCCAGATTGCACTGCATGGCCTGCCAAAGCGCCTGGTCGATGATCAGCTAATTGCTGCAACCGTGATAGAGGAAGCCAGCGCCAGCGCCAAAACTAAAAAAATCTCTCTGGTACAGTATCTCTGCGACAAACATCTACTCTCCTCACATCAGATTGGCGAGTCCGCTTCAAAAGAATTTGGTATCCCCCTCTACGCTCTCGATCAACACAACCCTGAGTATTTCCCCCGGGATGTTGTGGACAGCAAGCTGCTAAAGAAGCATCAGGCAATTCCCTTGGTATTGCGCGGCAAGCGTCTATTTCTGGCAATTGCCGATCCCACCAATCAACGGGCGATTACTGAGATTCAATTTCAGGCGGGTGTGGCTGTGGAGCCGGTGCTGGCACTCTATTCGGATATTAGCGTGACATTGGAAAAGTGGTTAGAGAGCGGCAGTGAGGGTGATATTGGCCAGGCGCTGGGTACCATGGATGATGTGCATCTCGATGACTTGGATATGGAGGCAGTGGAAGACGGGGCCGAAGTGGCAGATGGGGCGGATCACAACGGTGATGACGATGCGCCAATTGTGCGCTTTGTGAATAAGATGCTGCTGGATGCCATTCGTCTCGGGGCTTCGGATATTCACTTTGAACCCTATGAAAAGTCTTATCGAGTGCGCTTTCGGGTCGACGGTATTCTCCAGGAGATGTCGCGACCCCCAGCCAATTTGGCGCCGCGTCTGGCGGCACGCTTAAAGGTGATGTCACGCATGGATATCTCTGAGCGCCGGGTGCCTCAGGATGGCCGAGTTAAATTGAAGTTATCGAAAAATAAGGCGATTGATTTTCGAGTGAATACATTGCCCCTACAGTTTGGTGAAAAGATTGTGCTGCGGATTCTCGACCCCAGCAGCGCCAAGATGGGCATTGAGGCTCTGGGCTATGAGGATGATCAAAAGCAGCTCTATATGGATGCCCTGGCGCGTCCTCAGGGCATGATTCTGGTCACCGGGCCCACCGGCAGTGGCAAGACAGTTTCCCTGTATACCGGGCTGAATATTCTCAATACCACCGAGCGCAATATCTCCACCGCTGAAGACCCTATCGAAATTAATATGGAGGGGATCAATCAAACCCAGATCAATATGCGCGTTGGGCTCTCCTTTGCCGAGGCTCTGCGTTCGTTTTTGCGCCAGGATCCGGATGTGGTGATGGTCGGTGAGATTCGCGATCTGGAGACCGCGGAAATCTCTATCAAGGCGGCCCAGACCGGTCACCTGGTGCTCTCCACACTGCATACTAACAGTGCCCCGGAAACCCTGACTCGGCTGCTCAATATGGGCGTGCCAGCCTTTAATGTGGCAACCTCAGTGAACTTGATTATCGCCCAGCGTCTGGGGCGCAAGCTCTGTTCTCAGTGCCGTGAGCCCTTTGATGATATTCCTGACAAGGTACTAACCGAGGAGGGCTTTGATAATATCGGTATTCCTCGAGATCAGATCACCATTTACAAGCCGATCGGCTGTGGTATGTGTACCAATGGTTATAAGGGTCGTGTCGGTGTTTATGAGACCCTTAAAATCACTCCGACCATTTCACGGCTTATTATGGAAGGGGGTAGCTCATTGGATATTCTCGACGCCGCGATCAAGGAAGGTTTTAGACCTTTGCGCAGCTCGGCTTTACGCAAGGCCGCGGGTGGTCTAATTAGTATTGAAGAAGCTAACCGTATTACCAAGGATTAGGTTTAAAAAAACAAGGAAGGGAAAACCTTATGGCCACGACTGCCGAGAGCCAGCTATTTATCTACCGCGGGAAAAACCGCAAGGGCGAGAAAGTTCAGGGGGAGATCAAGGCTGACACGTTGATTGCCGTAAAGGGGCAGCTGCGCAAGCAGGGAATTATTTCCACCTCGATCAAGAAAAAACCCAAGCCGCTATTTAGCAACGCCAAGAAAATCGTTCCCGGGGATATCGCGCTATTTACTCGGCAGCTGGCCACCATGATGAAAGCCGGTGTGCCGCTGGTGCAGTCCTTTGATATTGTCGCCGATGGCTTTGCCAACCCCACTATGCAGAACCTGATCCGTCAAATTCGCGATGATGTGGCGGCGGGTGGTAGCTTTGCCAATGCCCTGCGCCGCAGCCCGCGCTATTTTGACGATCTGTTTTGCAGCCTGGTCGATTCTGGTGAGACCGCCGGTGCCCTGGAGACCATGCTCGATCGGGTCGCCACCTACAAAGAAAAGACTGAGCAGTTAAAAGCCAAGATTAAAAAAGCCCTCACCTACCCGATTGCGGTGTTGGTGGTGGCTATGGTGGTGACGGCAATCTTGCTGATTAAAGTGGTGCCGGTATTTGCCGAGACCTTTAGTAGTTTTGGCGCTGATCTGCCCGCTTTTACCCTGTTTGTACTGGGTCTGTCGGAGATGATGCAGGAATATTGGCTGATCATGTTGGTGGCTATTGGTCTAGGCCTCTATGCCTTTAAAGAGGCGCGCTTTCGCTCAAAGAAGTTTTCCTATCAGGTCGATCGCTATTCCTTAAAACTGCCGATTATCGGCGGGATTATCTATAATTCTGTGGTGGCGCGTTTTGCCCGCACCCTGGCGACCACCTTTGCTGCCGGTGTGCCCATTGTCGACGCCCTGGAATCCGTGGCCGGTGCGGCGGGCAGTGCCCCCTACCACGATGCCATTTTAAGGGTTCGCGATGACGTCACCACTGGTGTGCAGTTACAGATGGCGATCAAGGCGACACAGATGTTTCCCATATTGCTGCAGCAGATGACCGCCATTGGTGAGGAGTCTGGAGCACTGGATGAGATGCTGGAAAAGGCGGCGATTCACTATGAGGAGTTGGTGGATAATTCGGTGGATAATCTCACCAGTCTGTTGGAACCGCTGATTATGTCAGTGCTGGGTGTTTTGGTCGGTGGTTTGATGATCGCCATGTACCTGCCAATATTCCAGCTGGGTAATGTGGTTTAATGGCCTCAGAGGCTTGATCGAATGCCAATCTGGTCTAGATTAAAGCCTACAGATCTTTATAACCGCGCAGTGCTCGCCCAATGGCAGAACGCTGGGCCCCAACTGTGAATAATCTATGTTTTTAGAAACCAGCCTATCCGGCGCCGCCTCTTTATCCGCCGCAGCCTCTTTATCCGCCGCAGCGCTTGCTATCGCCGCCTTTCCCTTCGGTTTAATTATCGGCAGCTTTCTCAATGTGGTGATTCTGCGTTTTCCTGAACAGCTTAAAAATAGCTGGCGCCGTGAGTCTGAGGATTTTCTCGGCTTGGCTCCAAAGTCAGATGACGCGCAGGAGACCCTATCCCTATCGAAACCGGCATCACGCTGTCCCGGCTGCGGTGTACCAATCAAGCCCTGGCACAATATTCCGGTGATCAGCTATATATTGCTGCGCGGTAAATGCACCGCTTGCTCGACGCCTATTTCAATTCAATATCCCCTGGTGGAATTGCTCAGCGGTGTGGCCACGGCGTTTATTGTTTATCAGTTTGGTCTGTCCCTGACAGCCGGCTACTGCCTGATATTTACCTGGGTATTAATCGCTCTCACGGGAATCGATTTTCGCGAACAGCTGCTCCCGGACCAGATTACCCTGCCGCTACTGTGGCTGGGACTGTTCGCCAACCTTAGCGGTACCTTTGTGCCCCTGAATGAGGCGGTGATCGGCGCGCTGGCGGGCTATCTCTCTCTGTGGTCGGTGTTTTGGCTGTTTAAGCTGATTACCGGTAAGGAGGGCATGGGTTACGGGGACTTTAAATTGCTCGCCGCCCTGGGAGCTTGGATGGGCTGGCAGATGCTGCCGCTGATTATTATTCTGTCGACCTTTGTCGGTGCTCTGGTGGGAATTGTTGGGCTGCTAATGAAAACCCGAGAAAAACAGGTTCCCATGGCCTTTGGGCCATTCTTAGCGATGGCAGGTTGGATTGCTTTAATCTGGGGTGATAAGATCCTCGGCTCCTATTTAAGTGTATTTGGCCTTTAGAGTCGGCACTTAGGTTAAAAGCTTATGATTAAAAGCTTGGAAGAAAAAGCTTAGAAGAAAAAGCTTCGATTAAGCGCTTTTACGATCCACAGCCATGGCACTCTACAGTGAAATCAACAGTATCCAACTCTAATTCTAGCTCTCCATCTAGTTCTCCATCTAGTTCTCCATCTAGTTCTCCATCTAGTTCTCCATCTAGTTCTCCATCTAGTTCTCCATCTAGTGCTCTAATTGTCGGCTTGACCGGCGGTATCGGCAGTGGCAAAAGCACCGTAGCCAAGGCCTTTCAACAGCTCGGCATTGAGACGGTTGATGCGGATCGGGCTTCCCGCGCCGTGGTTGAACCGGGCATGCCTGCACTGGCTGCTATCGCCGAGCAGTTTGGCCCACAGATTATTCAAGGGGACGGCCATCTAGATCGTGCGGCGCTGCGGCAAATTATCTTTGCTGACCCGGATAAAAAGCACTGGCTCGAGTCACTGCTGCATCCCTTAATTCGGGATTGGATTGTTCAGCAGTTAGGAGCCGCCACCAGCCCCTATGTGATTCTTGAATCGCCCCTATTATTTGAAACCGATCAGCATCAGCTAGTGGCTAAAACAGTGTTGGTAGATTTGCCAGTTGAACTGCAAATAGAGCGAGCCTGTACTCGGGACGCGAATCAGGCTGATCAAATTCAGCGGATTATCGATGCCCAAATGTCTCGTGAGGAAAAACTTTCCCGGGCCGATATAGTATTGGATAATGCGCAACCTTTGGAGACACTGGCAGCCCGCGTGGCAGCCGTTCATCAGACACTTCTCAGCTTACCCATGTAAGCTTGAAAAAAGACACTGGCCAGTCAGGAAAAACAACCATGAGCTCTGTAACCAAATTAAATTGCCCAACCTGTAAAACTCAAATTGAGTGGACGGATAAGTTCCCTTTTCGTCCCTTTTGCTGTCAGCGTTGTCAGCAGATCGATTTTGGTGGCTGGGCTCAGGAGAGTTTTGCCATTAAGGGTGCGGCGCTGTTGGATCCAGAGGTGATGGATTCCGACCAGTTGGCTCAAGAGTTGCGCAATGCGGGGATGATTGATCCGGATTTATTGGATTCCTAAAGACAGCTTGTTTTTAACCTGCTGGCTGCTTGAGACCCTGCTCAGCAAGGCGCTGAAGAATCGGCTGATTGCCGGCGGGGAAACAGAGGTCAGTCTCTGCTGATGTTGTAACTGAGAGTAGCAACTGTTCCAGACTCACCCAGCGACACTGCTGCCCTTCTTTACTCTGGGCTACACCAGAAAAATTATCTACCTGCCAGATATCCAGTAATACCTTCTTATCCACATAATCATGCTCGACCTGCATATAAGGTTGCGAGGCGATGATATGGATATCGATCTCTTCAAACAACTCACGAGCAAGCGCGGTTTCAGGGCTTTCGCCGACTTCAATTTTGCCACCGGGAAATTCCCAGAGTCCACCCTGATGGAGATGGTCGCCACGTCGTGAAATAAAAATCTGCTTATCTGGGCCGACGATAATCGCCGCCACTACATGGATGCGTTTCACTATAGAACCCTAAGTTGACAGCCTAAGTACGGTATTCAGCATTGATACGCACATACTCATAGGTGAGGTCGGTGGTCCAGATGGTTTCTGTCACGGTTTTTTCAGGCGCCCCGCGATCCAGGGAAATTCGAATGCTGATATCTTCCGGCGCCATGGCCGCTTCGCCTGCGGCTTCGGTGTAACTGGCGGCTCGACAACCGGCTTCGACAATTAGCACATCATTGAGATGCACCGAGACGCGGTTAACATCGAGGTTGTCCACACCGGCGCGACCGACGGCGGCGAGTATACGCCCCCAGTTGGCATCGGATGCGGCCAGTGCGGTTTTGACTAAGGGTGACTCGGCCACTGTGTAGGCAACTTTTAGGGCTTCTGGGGAATCCAGTGCGCCATCGACAATCACCGCGACAAATTTACTCGCCCCTTCACCGTCGCGAATAATTGATTGAGCCAGCTCGATAAAGACGGTCTCAAGTTCAGCGACAAATGCCTCAAAGTTACTTTCATCAATATGAATCCCACTGGCACCGGTGGCCACTAAGATCACCGCGTCATTGGTGGAGGTGTCGCTGTCCACGGTGATGCGGTTAAAGGATTTATTGGCGACCAGTCTCAGGGCGCGCTGGAGCAATTCGCCATCGACCTGGGCATCGGTGGCCACATAGCCGAGCATGGTGGCCATATTGGGCTTGATCATGCCCGAGCCTTTGGTAATGCCGGTAATAGTAATCAACTCGGCAGAGGCGCTGTTTGGCTGGTATTGCAGGCTTGCGCCTTTGGGGCGAGTGTCGGTGGTCAATATTCCTTCGGCGGCATCGGCCCAAGCATTTTCATCTAGGGCGGCGACGGCGGCGGGCAGTGCTGCCAAAAGCTTGTCTATGGGTAGGGTCTCGCCAATCACACCGGTGGAGAACGGTAACACCTGATCTGCGGAAACTCCCTGCAGTTCAGCCAGAGCCGCACAGCTAACTTGGGCATCAGCCATGCCCTGCTCGCCGGTTCCGGCATTGGCATTGCCGGTATTGGTCACCAGATAGCGCGGTGTGGCGGCACTGAGGTGCTGCTTGGCAACCACCACAGGTGCGGCACAGAAAGCATTTTGGGTAAAGACTCCGGCCACGGCACCACCGGGCTGCAGTTCCATGACAACCAAATCTTTGCGCCCCGGGGTTTTAATCCCGGCGCTGGTGGTACCCAGTTTGAACCCTTTGACCGGGTGCATCTGTGGAAAAGGCTTATTACCTGTGGCCATCTCTATTCCTACTCTCTATCTAATCGACCTAATCGACCTAATCTAATTAATTTTACCGTGGCACTGCTTGAACTTTTTCTCGGAACCACAGGGGCAGGGATCATTGCGCCCTACCTTGGGTCCGGCACGCTGTATTGGCTGTGCTGTCGGGGCGCGCTCTCCACCCTGCTCCTGAGCGAGATCGGCTGACGCGGCATGCTGGTATTCGCGACCTTCCTGCTCTTTGCGGCGCTGGGCTTCAAGCTTCTGCATATCCTCATCGCTGGCCACTTGGATATGGCTGAGGAAACGAATGGTCTCGTATTTAATATTCGCCAGCAGCTCTTCGAACATGGCGAAGGATTCACGCTTATATTCCTGCTTCGGGTTTTTCTGGGCGTAAGCGCGCAGACCAATGCCCTGACGCAGCTGATCCATATTGGCCAGGTGATCTTTCCACTGGGTGTCGAGTACCTGGAGCATAATCTGGCGCTCCACTTCGCGCATCTGTGGACCGACATCGGCGTAGCGTGTCTGATAATCCTCTTGCACCAGTTCAATAACCTTCGCGCGCAGAGTCTCTTCGTCGAGGCGACTGTCTTCTTCCAACCACTGGCTTATAGGCAACTGCAAGGTGAAATCGGTGTGCAGGGATTTTTCCAGCCCCTCGATATCCCACTGCTCTTCGAGACTCTGGGGCGGAATAAACATATCCATGGACTGAGTGACCACGTCTTCGCGCACCGCGGTAATCACGTCGGAGATATCACCATCTTCAAGCAGGTCGTTGCGCTGCTGATAGATCACCTGACGCTGGTCGTTGGCCACATCGTCGTATTCCAGCAGGTGCTTACGGATATCAAAGTTGCGCCCTTCGACTTTGCGCTGGGCTTTGACGATGGCATTGGTGACCATGCTGTGTTCTATAGATTCGCCGTGCTCCATACCCATTGAACGCATCATATTTTTGATCCGATCGGAGGCAAAGAGGCGCATCAATGGATCTTCCAGAGACAGATAGAAACGCGAGACACCGGGATCTCCCTGACGACCGGAGCGGCCACGGAGCTGATTGTCGATGCGCCGTGATTCATGGCGCTCGGTGGCGACTATATGCAGGCCGCCAGCCTCGATAACAGTGGCATGGCGCTCTTGCCATTCGGCTCGAAGCGTTTCCAGTCGGGTATCACTGGGATTATCCAGCTCTTTAATCTGGGCTTCAACATTGCCGCCCAGTACGATATCGGTGCCGCGACCGGCCATATTGGTGGCGATGGTGACCGCACCAGGCAGTCCGGCTTCAACAATAATATTGGCTTCACGCTCGTGCTGCTTGGCGTTCAAGACATTGTGCTTAACACCGGCTTTTTTCAGCATTTGAGAGAGTAGCTCAGAAGTTTCAACCGAGGCAGTACCCACCAGCACGGGCGCGCCTTTGGCGGTGATATCGGTGATATCTTCGATCACTGCTTCGAACTTTTCTTCCTGGGTTAAAAACACCAGATCATTTAAATCCTGACGCTTAACCTCCACATTGGTGGGAATCACCATCACTTGCAGACCGTAGATCTGCTGGAATTCGAACGCTTCGGTATCGGCGGTGCCGGTCATACCGGAGAGCTTTGTATAGAGACGGAAATAATTCTGGAAGGTAGTCGAGGCCAGAGTCTGGCTCTCTTGCTGAATATCTAGCCCTTCTTTGGCTTCAATCGCCTGATGCAAGCCCTCAGAGAGACGGCGGCCGGGCATGGTACGGCCGGTGTGCTCGTCAATTAATACCGCTTGGTTGTCCTGAACGATATATTCAACGTCCCGCTGAAATAAGTTTTGAGCGCGCAACGCTGAGTGAACATGGTGCAATAGACCTAGGTTAGCAGCCTGATAGAGGCTCTCATCGGCGGCAAGTAAACCCTCACTTATCAGTATATCTTCAACCTTTTGGAAACCGGCTTCCGAGAGCTCTACCGAGCGGGTCTTTTCGTCGACAACAAAATCCCCCGGCTGTTCTTCAGTTCCGTCATCGAGAGTACCGTCACCAAGAGTGCCGCCATTAAGCTTGAGAGTCAGGGCATTAACGCTGCGATAGAGAGAGGAACTGTCTTGGGCAGCACCGGAGATTACCAGCGGCGTGCGCGCTTCATCGATCAAAATCGAATCCACTTCGTCGACTATGGCAAAACTGAGGCCACGCTGGGATTTATCATCCTCACGCAGGGCCATATTATCGCGCAGATAGTCGAAACCAAATTCATTGTTGGTGCCATAGGTAATATCGGCGGCGTAGGCTTCACGGCGACTGCTGGGGCGCAGGGTTTCGTCACCCTGATCCATAATAAATGAGTTGGCGCTGTCTGGGCCTTGATAGGACTGGATTACACCCACCGAGAGTCCCAGTGCCTGATACAGCGGAGCCATCCACTGGGCGTCGCGACGGGCCAGGTAATCATTTACGGTGATCACATGCACCCCTTCACCGGGCAGTGCATTGAGGTAGGCGGCCAATGTGGCAACCAATGTTTTACCTTCACCGGTGCGCATTTCAGCAATGCGGCCCTGGTGCAATGTCATGCCACCGATCATCTGCACATCAAAGTGGCGCATGCCCATAACGCGGCTGGAGGTCTCGCGGACCAGAGCAAAGGCTTCAGGCAATAGATCGTCCAAATTACTGCCCGCTTCCAGCTTGCCCCTCAAACGCAAGGTTTCAGCCTTGAGGTCAGCGTCCTTAAGCTCGGCTAAACCGGCTTCTAGCTGATTGATTTGCACAACAGTTTTGCCTAACTTGCGTATTTCTCGGTCATTTTTAGAACCGAAAATTTTCTTAAAGAGATTCGCGAACATTACATTTTTCCATCAATAGATAAGGCGTGTTTTAGAGATACTGGCTATGGGTTGCTACTAAGAGAATTAACCATAGTGTAGACCCTTTGTAGAGAGAGCTTTACGCCATCTGCACGGGCCTCAGGGGTTTGTCTGGGAGTGTTAGCGGTGGGTCTTGTGGATATAGCTGGCAGGATCGACGGTGCGACCATTTTTGTACACTTCAAAGTGAACATGGGGGCCAGTGGAACGACCTGAACTGCCCATGCGGGCAATCTGCTGACCTTTCTTGACGATGCTACCAAGGGTCACGAGGTTTTCATCGTTGTGGCCATAGCGAGTGACGTAGCCATCGCCGTGATTGATCTCTACCATATCGCCATAACCGCTGCGCTTGGCCGACCAGGTCACTACGCCTGAGGCGACGGCAATCACTTCTGAGCCTTTCTTGCCGGCGAAATCCACGCCAGCATGCCAGCGCTCTTTGCCATGGAATGGGTCGGTGCGCATGCCGTAAGAGGAGGACATCCAGCCTTTAGTGATCGGCGTGCCAGCAACGGTCTGCTCTTTCTTGAGACGGTTGTCGGACATCATTGAGGTGAGTATTTGCAGCTGCGATTCGCGGTTGTCGAGCTTGCGGTCCAGCTTGTCAAAGATGGCGGTTAACTCAGGCTGCACATTTAATGAGCTTATGCTGCGTTGTAGCGGCGAGCCCTCGGGGCCACCCACACCTGGGGTGTCGGCAAAATTGAATTCGCCATCTTCGAGGCGGGCGATCTGGGTCAGTCTCTCACCGAGCGCGTCGAGACGAATCAGGCGCGAGCGCATCTCGGCCAGTTTAATGGTCATTGCGGTGAGTGTGCGACTGGCTTCAATGCGGCCACTGTCCACTTCTTGCTGCTGCAAAACCAGCTCGTGCTGCATCTCGCTAATAGTGTTCTCGACCAGCAGTTCCCAGCGTCCGTCGGCGATTTTTACGCCCAACAGAGTGCCGGTGGCGACGGGAATACCCAGTAATAACACAGACAGCAGTCCCTTGGCCCAACTATTGAGGCTCAGGGTGCGGACTTTTTCGGCCCGGTTGCTGATCAGAATGATTTTCACTGTCTGTTAGTAACCCGTTCTGTTTATTGAGTTCTAGTGCCTGCTAGTAATCTAATTGGCTCTTTATCTAACTGGCTCTTAATCTAGCTAGCTTTCATATATTGGATCGGTACATCTTCTGGATTGTCGACATAGGTCACAACTTCCCAGGCATCGGTATCGGCAATCAGTGCTCGCAGAGCGGCGTTATTCAGTGCATGGCCAGACTTATGGGCGCTAAATTCACCGATCAGGCTGTTGCCGAGCAGGTAGAGATCACCGATGGCATCGAGAATCTTATGTTTTACAAATTCATCTTCGTAGCGCAGACCGTCTTCATTGAGTATCTGGCGGTCATCCACCACAATCGCATTTTCAAAGCTGCCACCGCGGGCCAGACCCACGGAGCGCAGATATTCAAACTCGTGCATAAAACCAAAGGTCCGTGCGCGGCTGACTTCTTTTACAAATGAGGTACTGGAAAAGTCGACGGTGGCGGTGAGGGCCTGAGTTTTAAACACCGGATGGTCAAACTCAATCTCAAAGTTCACTTTAAAGCCATCAAAGGGCTTAAAGGTAACCACTTTGTCATCCTGACGGACGGTGACATCGCGGATAACGCGAATAAATTTCTTCGCCGCATCCTGTTCGCGGATACCCGCAGATTGCAGCAGAAATACAAAGGGGCTGGCGCTGCCATCCATAATCGGCACTTCAGGGCCGGAGACGTCGACAATCAGGTTGTCGATGCCGAGACCGGCAAAAGCCGACAGCAGGTGTTCGACGGTGCTGACGCGCACATCGCCATTCATTAGGGTGGTGGAGAGTTTGGTGTCGCCGACATTTTCGGCTTTGGCTTGGATTTCTACCACGGGATCTAGGTCGGTACGGCGAAAAACAATGCCAGTATCCGGTTCAGCGGGGTGCAGGGTCAGGTAGACCTTATCGCCGGTGTGGAGGCCCACGCCAGTTGCACGTATCACGTTTTTTAACGTGCGCTGCTTTATCATCCCGTAACTCTCTTAATTGAAGCTCGGGATATTACCAGAGATACCCCCCATCACCAAGATTTTAAATCTGAGGCGAAGGTGACAGAGGGCACGGTTTCTAGACCATTTATCAGTCCGCTTGCTTGCGCAAAAAGGCTGGAACGTCGAGATAGTCGAGCTCTGGATCGGCGTGCAGATCCATCTTGCGGGCGGTAGATTGTCCAGCGCCCTGACCACGACGGGTGACAGTGGGTTTAACCAGGCTGTCATAGTCCACTTCGCCACGTGAGGTGCGCGGTGGATTATCCACCACCACACTCATCGGTGTACGCTTCTCGCCAGGCTCTTGAAGACCGGTGGCAACTACAGTTACACGCAGGCTATCAGTGAGTTCTGGGTCAAATACACTACCGACAATCACGGTGGCATCTTCGTCAGAGAAGTCGCGGATAATATTACCCACATCTTCAAATTCACCCAGAGTCAGGTCATAACCACTGGTGATGTTCACAAGAATACCTTTGGCACCCTGAAGGTTGATATCTTCCAACAGTGGGCACTTGATAGCGCTCTCGGCGGCGACAATTGCGCGATCTTCTCCACTGGCTTCGCCAGTACCCATCATTGCCATGCCCATTTCGGACATAACCGTGCGCACATCGGCGAAATCGACGTTGATCAGGCCTTCGAGCAAGATCAGATCAGCAATACCCTGAACCGCACCAAAGAGTACGTTATTGGCCTGTTTAAAGGCGTTCAGTACAGTCATGTCCTTACCCAGAACCTGAAGCAGCTTCTCGTTGGGGACGATAATCAGGGAGTCAACGCGCTCTTTAAGCTGAGCTATGCCCTGATTGGCAATATCCATGCGCTTGCGACCTTCGAAAGCGAAGGGACGCGTGACGACGCCGACGGTCAGAATACCCATCTGCTTAGCCACTTCGGCAATTACCGGTGCGGCACCAGTGCCTGTACCGCCGCCCATACCTGCGGTAATAAAGACCATATCAGCCCCTTCGATGGCCTGGGCAATACGCTCCTTGTCTTCTAGCGCTGCCTGACGACCGACTTCAGGGTTGGCGCCAGCGCCGAGACCTTTGGTCAATGTGCCACCGAGTTGTAATACGGTTGCATTGCTCAGGTCGTTGAGGGATTGGGCATCGGTGTTAGCACAGATAAACTGCACGCCATCGATATTGCCTTCCATCATATGACGGACTGCGTTGCCGCCACCGCCGCCGACTCCGATTACTTTGATATCTGCATTCTTTGGAATGCTCTCTACTAGTTCAAACATATGTTTCCCCTTTGCGCCTCTCAATTAAAAACAGTAGTCATCAACCTTGATGACCTTTATAAACCACCCTGGGTCCAGGCTTTGAACTTGCTAAACAAGCTCTGTGTTGGACCCTTCGTCGAACTTCCCCGGCTCTGCTTGCGCTGAGCTTGGGCTCCAAAATGCAACAGGCCAACACCGGTCGAGTAGATCGGATTGTTGACCACATCCGACAGACCCTTAATGTTGGCCGGTGTGCCGATTCGCACTGGCATATGGAAAATCTCCTCCGCCAGCTCGACCACACCTTCCATCTTTGACGTGCCGCCAGTAAGCACTACACCAGCAGCAATCAATTCTTCAAAACCGCTGCGGCGAATTTCCGCCTGAATCAGCGTAAACAACTCGTCATAGCGTGGCTCAACCACTTCGGCGAGAGATTGGCGGGACAGATCCCGGGCCTCTCGATCGCCGACACTGGGCACTTTTACGGTCTCTTCTGGACGGGCCAGCTTAGCCAGTGCACAGGCATATTTAATTTTTAGCTCTTCGGCATGAGGCGTCGGCGTACGCAGCGCCATGGCAATATCATTGGTCACCTGATCACCGGCAATTGGGATAACCCCGGTATAGCGAATTGCGCCCTCGGTATAGATAGCGATATCGGAAGTGCCGCCGCCGATATCCACCAGTGCCACACCCAATTGCTTTTCATCTTCGGTGAGTACCGCGTCGCTGGAAGCCAACTGCTCAAGCACAATATCTTCCACTTCGAGACCGCAGCGGCGGATACATTTCTTGATGTTCTGAGCGGCGTTAGCGGCACAGGTCACCAGGTGAACTTTGGCTTCGAGACGCACACCGGACATACCGATGGGCTCATGAACACCCTCTTGGTTGTCGATAATAAATTCTTGCGACAGCACATGAAGGATTTCCTGATCCGCAGGAATGGCAACCGCTCTGGCGGCATCCAGCACGCGATCCACATCCAGCTCCTGCACTTCACGGTCGCGAATGGCGACAATTCCATGGGAGTTAAGGCTGCGAATATGGCTGCCGGCAATACCCGCATAGACCGAGTGGATTGAGCAACCAGCCATCAGTTCAGCTTCTTCAATGGCGCGCTGAATCGAGTTCACCGTGGCTTCAATATTAACCACTACACCCTTCTTCAGGCCGGACGAGGGATAGCTCCCGGTACCAATAATCTCAAGTTCACCGCGCTCGCCGATAGAACCGACAATGGCGACGATTTTCGAGGTGCCGATATCCAATCCGACGATCATATTTTCTTCATTTTCACTGGCCATACTCTTACCTCACCAACGCTCTGTTATCTCTAAACAGCGGCTGAATTATTGTTATTTGCATTTTTTTGTTTCGAATCTGTCTGCACTGCCAGCGCCGTCTCGCGCCAGGCAACAGCCAACCCATTGGGGTAGCGCAGATCCACTGCTGCAATATTTTTTACATACTTGTTTAGGCCAGCAGCCCAAACCAAATTAAAACGGCGAATCTTTTCGCTAATCTGATCGCGGCCTATAACCATGCGCAATCCAGGAGCTGTATCCAGATACCAAACCCCTAAATTATCCCGCTGTAATTCGGCGATTTTAAGTCCTGTGGGCACCAGCAACTCGGCCATCAGCTGGTAGTTCTCCATCATCTCTCGGGAGCTACCGGTCTCGGCGCGCAGCACTGGCAAGGCACCCAGATGACTGTTATTTTCAATAATCAATTCTTCACCGAGGCGATTGAGAAAACCCTTTTTGCCCCAGCGGGCGATGGGCACTTCTTCAGTCACTTCGACTTTTAGCATTGAGGGCCACTCACGGCTCACCGTGGCTTCTCTGACCCAGGGATGGGCGCGCAACACCTGTCTGAGACGGGCCAAGTCGACACTTAAAAAGCCACCATCCACTTCACCGGCAACCATTTTGGTCAGCTCAGTGGGCTGCAAATAGGTAAAGTCGCCGCCGATCATCACATTGGTCAGGGGCTTATCAATCTGCTGATAGAGCAGGCTGCCGCCGTAGCCCACCAGGGCTAATACCGTCACCAGCATAATTCGCGCCAGATGGTTGCCAGCTTTTGCCAGCATTGACTCTGAAGGCTGTTCGTCGCGGCGATTTGCTCTAGCCATTACAGCGCCCCCTCGATAATGCTTGCCACCAGCTGATCAAAGCTCAGACCCGCCGCTTTGGCGGCCATGGGCACTAGGCTGTGGCTGGTCATACCCGGCACGGTATTGACCTCGAGCAATTGGAACTGGCCCTGATCGTCGACCATCACATCGACTCTTCCCCAACCGCGACAGCCAAGGGAATCAAAGGCCTGCATAGAGAGAGTCTGAAGTTCTTGCTCGCGGCTTTCAGAGAGTTCGCTGGGGCAGAGATACTGAGTTTGGTCAGAGAAGTATTTCGCCTCATAGTCATAAAACTCGGCATTGGACTCAATGCGGATCGACGGCAGTAACTGGCCATCCAATATGGCCACGGTGTACTCCGGGCCAGGCAGCAGCGGCTCAGCAATCACTGAGGTGTTGTATTGGCAGGCATCGGTCCAGGCAGCCTGTAACTGTTCTGGGGTTGCCGCGCGACTCATGCCGATGCTGGAACCCTCAGCGGCGGGCTTGACCATCACTTGGCCGCCAAGGCGCTGAAGCTCTGCAGCCCAATCTGAATTCGCGTGTAACAGTGCAAAATCGGTGGTGGGTAAACCCATGCCCTGCCACATCTGCTTGCAGCGCAATTTGTCCATGGCCAGTGCTGAGGCCAAGACACCGCTGCCGGTGTAGGGAAGTTTGAGATATTCCAGTGCGCCCTGAAGGGTCCCGTCTTCACCGCCGGGGCCATGGAGGGCGATAAACACCAAGTCCAAGTTATAGCCGGGCAGTGATTGCAGCAGATTATCGTCGGCATCTATAGCCACTACATCGACGCCAAGATTGAGCATTGCCTGATGTATGGCTTCGCCGCTCATCAGTGACACTTCCCGCTCTGAGGAGCTGCCACCATAGAGTAGACCGACGCGACCGTATTGATTGCTCATAAGGTCACCTCGCTCTCGGTTACTAGACCCAGACCAAGACCGCCATCGGCGAGCATTGCGACTAGCTTATTAACACTGCCTGCACCTTGAGTTATAACCAAATCATTATCCCGCACCAGTTCGTTTAGCAGTGCTGGCACCTCTTCAATGGTCTCCACATAAAGTGGGTCCACAGTGCCACGCTGGCGGATACTGCCAGATAGGTTTTTACTGCCTGCACCGGCGATCATGGTTTCACCGGCGGGATAGACTGCCAGCAGAATCAACACATCCACCTCAGCCAGGACTTTGACAAAGTCTTCATAGAGATCGCGGGTGCGGGTGTAGCGATGGGGCTGGAATATCATTACCAGACGCTTATCGGGCCAGCCGCCGCGCACTGCATCAATGGTGGCTTTTAATTCTGTGGGGTGATGGCCGTAGTCATCCACCAACATGGCACTGCCGCCACTGGCGAGCTGGTAGTCACCGTAAATTTCAAAGCGTCGGCCGACGCCGCCAAAGCTGCTTAGGGCTTTGATAATGGCGCGATCAGAGATGCCTTCATCACTGGCCACTGCTATAGCGGCAGCGGCATTCAGGGCATTGTGACGGCCGGGAATATTGAGGCTGATCTCGAGTGCCGCCAGTCCATCCGGGCGCTCAATAACAAACTTGGAATGGCGCTGATCAACGCTTAAATCGCGAATACGGTAGGCCGCATCTTCACTGAAGCCATAGGTGAGCATGGGTCGTGCTACATCGACTAACAGTTCGCGAATCACTGGGTCGTCGATACACATCACTGCCAAGCCATAGAAAGGTAGGTTGTGCAAAAATTCGATATAGGTTTTGGTCAGGCGACTAAAGTCGAAATCATAGGTCTCCATATGATCCGCTTCAATATTGGTCACCACCGCAACCATGGGCTGTAGGTGCAAGAAGGAGGCATCGCTTTCATCCGCTTCAGCCACCAGATAGCGGCTGCCACCCAATTTTGCATTGGTGCCAGCGCTGTTAACGCGACCACCCACCACAAAGGTCGGATCGCGGCCATCTTCCGCCAGAATCGCAGTAATTAAACTGGTAGTGGTAGTCTTGCCATGAGTGCCAGCGATGGCAATACCGTGACGGTAGCGCATCAGTTCGGCGAGCATCTCGGCGCGGCGTACAACCGGAATGCCCTGGGCACGCGCCGCGGCAATCTCGGTATTTTCAACGGTCACTGCGGAGGATTTCACCACCACATTGGCACCCACTATATTGGCTTCACTGTGGCCGATAAATACTGTGGCGCCAGCAGCTTGTAGGCGCTGAATACTGGGTCCCTGACTGATATCAGAACCGGAAATCTCATAGCCCTGGTTAAGCAGCACTTCGGCAATACCGCACATGCCACTGCCGCCAATACCGACAAAGTGAATCCGCTTGATACGGCGCATCTCGGGTGGCTGGAAGTTAGTCTGATCAATCATGGGCCAGCTCCAGGCAGACATCGGCAACCCGCTCTGCGGCACCGGCTTTGGCCAGCTTGCGAGCATTGATAGCCATCTGTAGACGGCGTTCACTATCGCCGCAGACTGCGCTGATCTGCTCGGCCAGCGAGGCCGCTGTGAGATCGTCTTGGGCCTGCATTAGAGCAGCTCCCTGATCAACCAATAGCTGACCATTCACCGTCTGATGATCATCAATGGCGAAAGGAAAGGGAATTAATAAGGATCCTAGACCGGCGCTGGTTAACTCAGCCACGGTCAGTGCGCCAGCACGGCAGATAGCAAAATCCGCCCAGCCGTAGGCTTGGTCCATCTCGGCAATAAACGGCACCACCTCAGCGCTGACACCGGCGGCAGCATAGAGCGCCTGAGTCTCGTCACAGTGCAGCGTGCCGGTCTGATGGCGAACCTGGGGGCGCTGACTTGGCTCAATCAGGGCCAGTGCCGCAGGCAATAATTTATTGATCGCCAGAGCACCGCGACTGCCACCCAGCACTAATAGGCGAGCCGGACCTTCACGGCCAGCCAGGCGCTGTTTTGGTGGAGCCAGATTGGCAATCGACGGACGCACCGGATTACCGCACCACTCGCCCTTGGCAAAAACATTGGGGAAGCCCTGCATTACCCGCTGGGCGATTCGCGCCACCAGCTTATTGGTGGTGCCAGCAACCGAGTTTTGTTCATGTATAACGATGGGAATACCTTTTAAACGGGCTGCCACAGCACCGGGGCCGGAGGCAAAGCCACCCATACCCAGAACCACTTGCGGCTGAAAATCACTGAGTACGGTGAATGCCTGGCGAATTGAGCGCCACAGCAATAACGGTGCTTTTAATAGGGCGCTGAGTCCTCGACCGCGAATACCTTCAATATCGATGCAGTTCAATACAATACCTGCCGCGGGAACCAGATCCGATTCGATACCGCGCTGGGTGCCGAGCCAGGCCACTGATGCATTGGCTGCACGGAGCTGATCTGCAACGGCCAGAGCTGGAAACACATGCCCGCCAGTGCCGCCAGCCATAATCATGACGCGACAGCCCTTGCCTAGAGTGTTGGCAGATAAAGTGCTTGTATTAGCGACCACGACCTACCCTCCTGACAACCTGTGTATCCGGATGAAGCTCATGGCCAATACGCAGCATCATGCCAACCATGGCGCAGGTGACCATCAGGCTGCTGCCCCCATAACTGACAAAGGGCAGAGTCAGGCCTTTGGTGGGTAAAAATCCAGCATTAACACCCAGGTTAATGAGTGTCTGGCCACTGATCAGGCAACCAAAGCCAATTAGCACAAAGACGCCATACCAGTACTCTTGGCTGACGGCCTTTTTGCTCAAGCTAAAGATTCGCCACACCAGCAACACATAGAGACCGAGTAGGCAGAGCACGCCGATAAAACCAAATTCTTCAGCAAAAATAGCGAATACAAAGTCGGTGTGGGCTTCTGGCAGATAGAGCATTTTTTGCACCGACTGACCGAGGCCAACACCAAACCATTCGCCGCGACCAAAAGCTATTAATGACTGAGTGAGCTGGTAGCCAGAGTTAAACTGATCTGACCAGGGATCGAGAAAGCTGCTTAAACGGGCCATGCGATACGGCGCGGCTTCGGCAAACAAAACCAACACTGAAGAGCCGGCAAAGACCAGAGCCAGGTAGTGCCACAATCGAATGCCGGTTAAAAACAGCATTGCCATAAAGGTGCAGGAGAGCACTACCAAGGAGCCAAAATCCGGTTCCATCAGCAGTAAAAACAGTGGCAGCATCAGCACGCCCAGGGGCTTGGCCCAGTCTCGCCAGTTGTCGCCAAAGCCCTCGCGGCTATTGGCAAAATAGCTCGCCATAAACACCACGGTGGCGACTTTGGCCAACTCAGAAACCTGTAGTGTTAGACCGGCAATGCTCAACCAGCGGCGACTGCCATTGACTTCACGACCAATGCCCGGGATCAAGACGATAATTAGCAGCAAGATCGCCAGCAACATCCACAATCGGCTGTATTGGGACCAGACACTGGGCGGGGTAAAGAAGGTCACACCCATGGCCGCCAATGCAATAAAGATATAGATGGCGTGGCGCTTCACAAAATAAAATTCATTATTAAAGTTGTGCTCGGCATAACTAAATGAGGCCGAGGCGACCATGGTTAGGCCCACTGACATCAGTGCCAGTACCGCCAGTAACAGCAAACTGTCGATGCGCCAAGAGCCGCGCTCTGAGCCCGAGAAGTTAAGTGGCCATCTAATAGTCATATTCATGCTGCCACCGCCGTGACTGCCTGTTGGAAACAGCGACCGCGCTGTTCAAAACCGGAGAACATATCAAAGCTGGCACAGGCGGGAGAAAGCAGCACAATATCGCCTGGCTCTGCAGCGGCGCGGGCAGCGTCCACCGCCGCCTCGAGTGACTTAAGGGTTTCAATTTCAGTGGCGCCAGCAAGGGTCTCAGCGATAGATTGAGCATCTTCGCCGAACAGCGCCAGCAACTTAACAAACTTGCCCAGAGGGGCTTTTAGTTCGCTAAAGTTTTGTCCCTTGCCCTGACCGCCGGCAATCAAAATCAGATTGGCTTTGTCGCTGTTACCAAAGCCATCGAGAGCCGCAACCGTGGCGCCAATATTGGTACCTTTGGAATCATCTATGTAGGTGACGCCGTCCTGGGTAGCCACATATTCACAGCGATGAGACAGACCCTTAAAGCTTTTCAGGGTTTGCACCATGGCGTCCATAGGGAGACCAGCGGCCTGACCCAGTGCCAGTGCCGCCAGGGCATTGGCAATATTGTGACGACCTTTAATCGCCAGCTCGGCGCTCGGCATCAACGGCTTTAAGCCAAAGGCGAGCCAGTCTTCGCCGTCTTCGTCGAGCAGGCCGAAGCCCGCCAGATCCGGATGGTTTAGACCAAAGTTGCAGAGTTTCACCGCCACGGACAGCAGCGGATTAGTCAGGGCGTCCTGGCGATTGTAGATCACCTGACTGGCGCCGAGGAAGATACGGTGCTTGGCGGCATGGTACTGCTGTAGGCCAGCGTAGCGATCCATATGGTCGGCACTGATATTGAGGATTGTGGAGATGGCACCGCGGGTATCGGTCACCAGCTCCAGCTGAAAGCTCGACAGCTCGATCACATAGAGTTGGTTCTCGTCATCAAGCAGGTCCAGCATCGGGGTGCCGAGATTACCGCCGACACCGACCTTTAAACCGCTGGCCACAGCCATCTCACCGACCAGCTTGGTTACGGTGCTCTTGCCATTGGAACCGGTTATCAAAATCACCGGCGCCTTAGCATGGTCTAAAAACAGTTCGACATCGCCGAGCAACTTGATCTTTTGCGCGCTGGCAGCAACCAGTGCGGGCTCTTGAAGCGCGATACCCGGACTGACCACAACGCTGTCAAAACTGAGTAACAAGTCGGACTCAAAGGGACCCAAGACAACTGGCACATCGGGATAGGATTCGCGGACTTCCGCAAGACGCGGTGGCGCAGTGCGGCTGTCGGCAAAGACAAAGGACTTACCGATCGACGACAAAAATCGGGCGACCGACAGTCCCGTGGCGCCCAGGCCAAGGATAGCGGTGTTGCGATTAGTGGCAATCAAGTCTGTCATCTTTGTAGCTCTACTCTCTCTGTTATAAGTGTTTTATCTAGGCTCTTTATCTGAGTTCTTTATCTAAGCTTTAAGGTGGCCAAGCCAATCAGCACTAGCACCACGGTAATAATCCAAAAACGCACAATTACTCGCGGCTCTGGCCAGCCTTTTAATTCGTAGTGGTGGTGCAGTGGCGCCATACGGAATATGCGTTTGCCGGTGAGCTTGAACGAAGCCACTTGCAGAATCACCGACAGGGTTTCGATTACAAATACACCGCCCATAATCGCCAACACCACTTCCTGACGAATAATCACCGCGATAATCCCCAGTGCTGCGCCCAGAGCCAGGGAACCTACGTCGCCCATAAAGACCATGGCGGGATAGGTGTTAAACCAAAGAAACCCGAGGCCAGCACCACAGAGTGCGCCGGTAAAAATAAGTAGCTCGCCAGCACCGCTGATATAGGGAATATGCAGGTAGGTGGCAAACTGATAGTTGCCAGTCAGATAGGCCATGATGCCGAGGGCACCGGCAACTAGAACCGTGGGCAAGATCGCCAGACCGTCGAGGCCGTCGGTGAGGTTGACGGCATTACTGGTACCGACAATCACGAAGTAGGTAAAGAGGATATAAAAGGGGCCAAGATTGATTGCCACATTTTTAAAGAACGGCACAATTAGGTGCAGCTCAGCAGCAGACTGGGCATGGGAGTACAAAAACATTGCCGCCGCCAGACCACAGAGAGACTGCCAAAAATACTTCCAGCGCGCCGGTAAACCGCGGGGATTTTTATGCACCACTTTGCGGTAATCATCGACCCAGCCAATCACACCAAAACTAAAAGTCACGATCAGAACAACCCAGACATAGACGTTTTCAAGATCTGCCCACAGCAGAGTACTGATAAACATCGCCATCAGAATCAGCGCACCGCCCATGGTCGGCGTACCCGCTTTGCTGAGATGGCTCTGGGGCCCATCAGTGCGAATTGCCTGACCCATCTGCAAACTATTGAGCAGCGCAATAACACGGGGACCGAGCATCCAACAGATGGTCAACGCCGTGATCACCGAAAAAATTCCGCGCAGGGTGAGATACTTCACCGCTGTAAACGGGCTGTAAAACTGACTTAAATATTCAGCTAGCCATACCAACATTAGGAGTTCCCCGCCACTAACACATCAACTACTAAATCCATTTTTGAACTGCGCGAGCCCTTGACCAGCAGGGTCAGGTCACGGCGTTCAATCTCGTTAAACAATGGTGCTTTTAAGCTTTCCAGATCAGTAAAGTGCTGACCCTTAAACGCCTCGCTGGCCTTGGCGCTGAGATTGCCAAGGGTATACAGCTGATCGATACCGGCACTCAGGGCATAGTCACCCAGCTCAGTGTGCAACTGCTCTGCGCCGGTGCCCAGCTCGCCCATATCCCCGAGCACTAAAACCCGGCGACCGGAGCTGCTAGCCAGCACATCGATGGCCGCGCGTACCGATTCTGGGCTGGCGTTGTAACTGTCATCAATAATTTGGCCACCCTGGGCCAAGGCTTTAATCTGTAAGCGCCGCGCCGGAGACTCTGTGGCCTCTATACCAGTAGCGATTTGTTCAATACTGGCACCGGCAGCCACGGCACAGGCGGCAGCGGCGAGAGCATTGCTCACCGAGTGACGGCCGGGAATAGCCAGGTTAACCACCTGACTCTCTACTGATGTGTCGGTGAAGATATGCAGCGTGAATCGGCAACAGCCGTTCTCCAGCAGTTCAATATCGCTGGCGCTTATATCGGCGCAATCGTCATCCACAGAAAAGGTTATGCATTCGCGGTCGCCGATCAGCTCCATCCACTCTGCTTCCCAACTTTGGTCGAGATTTAAAATGGCGATGCCAGCAGCATCGAGGCCGCTGTAGATCTCGCCCTTAGCCGCGGCAATTCCAGCAACGCTGCCAAAGCCTTCGAGATGGGCAGTCTGGACATTGTTGATCAAGCTAATCTGCGGCTTGGCAATAGAGCATAAATAGCTGATCTCACTGGCGGCGCTGGCGCCCATTTCAACAACCGCAAAGTCGCTGTCCTGGGGCATATCGAGCAATGTTAATGGCACGCCGATATGATTATTAAAGTTGCCCTTAGTGGCATGGACAGAGCCAAGGCCACCGAGAATCGATTTAACCAACTCTTTCACCGAGGTCTTGCCGGTGCTGCCGGTTACCGCAATAACCGTTCCGCTGAAGGCGTCCCGCTGCAATTGTGCCAACTGGCCCAGAGCCACTGTAGTGTCTTCTACCACCCACTGCGGCAGGGGCAAATCGGTATCGGCTTTCGAAACCACTAGGCCACTGGCCCTGTCCGCTACATCGGCGAGAAACTGATGGCCATCGAGGCGCTCGCCGACCAGCGCGACAAATAGATCACCGTCGGCAATATGGCGACTGTCGATAGAGACTGCATCAAATTCACAGTCGGGGTTGAGTAGCGTTCCGCCAAAGCGGATCGCGGCATCAGTGAGGCGCAGAGAGTTAATCATTCAGTCTCAGCCTCCTGCTTCTGACGCAGTGCTAAACGTGCCTCTGCCAAATCGCTAAAGGGCAATCTGTTGGCAGCGACTATCTGGTAGGCCTCGTGGCCCTTACCGGCGATTAAAACAATATCGTCGGCAGCGGCTGCATTAATTGCGGCACGGATTGCGTCCCTGCGATCCGTTACCGCAAGTACTTTGCGGGTGACGCCCAGAAGAACCTGGTTAATAATTTGTTGTGGCGACTCGCTGCGGGGATTGTCACTGGTGACAACGACGCGATCGGCGAGCTGGTCGGCGACGCGGCCCATTTCTGCGCGCTTGCCCTTGTCACGGTCGCCGCCGCAGCCAAATACAACCCACAGTTTGCCCTTGCATTGCAGGCGCAGTGCGCGCAGGGCTTTGTCTAGTGCATCCGGAGTGTGGGCATAATCCACCACAACCAGCTGGCTGGCGTTTGGGTCAACGACTTCCATGCGACCGGGCACGGCTTTTAACTTGGCCGCCGCGCTTAAAATGTCATCTAACTTAAAGCCCTGCATAGCCGCTGCACCAATAACAGCAAGCAGATTGGCAAGGTTAAATTTGCCCAGCAGCGGCGAGGTCAGTCGTCCTCGACCCCAGGGGGTTACCAGCTCGGCAGTAATCTTAGCGACACCCAGTTCGATGCGGTCACAGTGAATATCGGCGGTGTGATTTTCGAAACTGTAAGTAATGCCATCCACTGCGGGATCAAGGTTGGTCAGAATCAATCGGCCGATATTGTCGTCCAGATTGATCACTGCATGCTTTAGTCCTGACATGCCAAAAAGGCGGGCTTTGGCCGCGGCATAGCTATTGAGGTCACCGTGGTAATCAAGATGGTCACGGGATAGGTTGGTAAAAATCGCGGTATCGATCTGTAGTCCAGCAATGCGGCGCTGCACTAGACCGTGGGAAGAGGCTTCAATCGCCACTCGACGGGCGCCACCATCGCGCATTTCCCCAAGAATTCGCTGCATAGCCACGGCATCTGGCGTGGTAAGAATATCGCTGGCTGAGGTCTCGCCATCCGACTCCAGCTCCGCTACCGCATTGCCAGCACTGCCGTACCCAATGGTGCCGACACAGCCAGCAGGCTCGCCGAGCAACTCAAAGAGACTGGCAAGCAACTGGGCACAGGTGGTCTTGCCATTGGTGCCAGTGATCGCCGTGACCGCCATTTGGCGAGAGGGATGGGCGTAAAACGCGCCGGCAATATCCGAGACAAATTCATTTAATTTAGGCACCGCAATCACCGGTACCGACAGTGCTGCTTGGGCACTGGTTTGTTCTGCCGCTTCAACCAATACCGCGACCGCACCCTGCTCTATAGCCTGAGCAATATATTCTGCGCCATCGGTCTGAGTGCCTTTTACAGCGATAAACAGATCCCCCGGCTTGACGTCGCGACTGTCCAGAGTAAGGCCATTAATGACTGTCTCAGGGCAGTAGCTTAGGTCGACAAATTCGCTAAGCAAATCCGATAAGCTGAGGCTGGGAACCTGAGGTGCAGTCATCACAGGCCTCCCCTTTTAGCGAGCATGGCTGGCAGGCTGACAATATTGCGTTCAGCACTCATGGTATCTGGTGTGACCTGCAAGAGACGCAGGGCACTGCCGGTTACTTCGGAAAAAACCGGTGCGGCGACTAGACCGCCGTAATATTTGTCCTCTGTGGGTTCATCAATAACTACCACTGTGACCAGGCGTGGATTATTGATTGGCGAGAGACCGGCAAAGAGTGACATATGACGATTTTCATCATAGCCACCGGTCGCCTTAATCTTTCTTGCAGTACCGGTTTTTCCACCCACCGAGTAGCCATCAATCAGCGCGCGGCGACCGGTTCCCTGATCACTGGCGGCGGTTTCTAACATCTGACGTACAGTCTTTACGATATCAGCGTTAATCACTCGAACGCTTTCATCTTGGTAGTCATCGATGGCGGTCAAACGCACTTCACGACGGAGTCCGTCGTTGGCTAAAATTGAATAGGCTCTAGCCAGCTGGAGTGGCGAGGCACTGAAACCATAACCAAAGGCATAGGTTGCCTGAGTAACAGGGTCCCATTTGCGATAGGCGGGCAAATTGCCAGCGGTCTCACCGGGGAATCCGCTGCCTATACCCTCACCAAAGCCCATCCGTTCAAAGAGCTCACGGGTATTATTTGGGTTGAGTGCCAGGGCCAACTTGGTAGTGCCCACTTGACTGGATTTGTTGAGAATATCGGTCAGGCTAAGACGACCGAGATCACGCCGATCATTAAAAGTTTTGTAGGAAACTTTTATAAAACCCGGACTAGTATCAATGACTGTGTCAGGATTGAATTTGCCGCTTTCAAGGGCCGCCAAAATGGTAAAGGGCTTAGCCGTTGAGCCGGGCTCCATCATATCGATCACAGAGCGATTGCGTACTGAGTCGACGCGCAGATTAGAGCGATCATTGGGGTTGAACGAGGGCTGATTGGCCATGGCCAAGACTTCGCCAGTATGCACATCCAGCACGATCACTGAGCCGGATTTAGCGCCATGCTTTTGCACGGAGGCTTTTAGGGCCCGATAGGCGGCGTACTGCACTCGCAGATCAATACTCAGACGCAGGGTGCTGCCGTGACTGGCGGGCTTGACCAGAGAAATATCTTTAATCACTCGACCGGCGAGATCTTTGACCACTTTTTTGGCACCGGGCTCGCCAGTCAGAACAGCATTGTAAGCTAGCTCCATGCCCTCTTGGCCAGCATCATTGATATCGGTAAAACCGACTAGCTGTGCGGTGACTTCTCCAGCGGGGTAAAAGCGCTTGTACTCTTGACGGCCAGAGACACCGGTTATCTGTAGATCGAGAATCCGATCAGCTTCAACACTGGGCAGCTGTCGAGCCAGATACATAAAGGATTTATTGCGATAACGCTTTAGGCGGCTCTGCAGCTGCACCAAAGAGATATTCAGCGCTTTCGCCAGCATTCTGAGGTCATCTAGCTCAGCATGCTTGTTAACTAACTGAGGATCAGCGACCAGGGTAACAACAGGGGTGCTAACCGCCAGTGGTTCGCCATTTCTGTCGGTTATTAAACCGCGATGGCCTGGAATGGTTTCAGTGCGAATGGCGCGGGCGTCGCCCTGAGTCTGAAGAAACTCGGAGCCATGCTCCTCGCTGGGCATAATTTGTAACTGAGCAATTTTAGCTGCAACGATCAGGGGCAGTGAACCTAGGATCAGCATTACAAAATAGTAACGCCCGCGCGATAGGGTATTTTTTATCGACTTTTTAGCCACTTTATCGCTTCACCATTATTATTTCTTGAGGCTGCGGACTGTGCATATCCAGACCTTCCTTAGCCATTGTCTCGATCCGCTGCAGCGATCCCCAGGCGCTCTGCTCCAGTAAATATTTACCGTAAGCCACCTGCAGTTGATTTTTCTCACGCTCGAGAGCCGTCAACTGGTCATACTTTTGGCGACATATATGGCTCACATAAGCCACCGCCAACGCACTGATTAAGACCACTATCCACAGCAGCGCAGTCTGCGCTGAATTGCGGCCTGTCACAGCACTCATGCAACACGCGCGGCAACACGCATTACCGCGCTGCGCGAGCGTACATTGCCGCCTACTTCGATGGCCTCAGGCTTAATCGCCTTGCCCATTTTCTTTAATCGAACACCGCGCTCTACATCTCGAACCGGGAGGTTTTTCGGCAGTTTGATGCCGCGCTCCTGATCGCGAATAAAGCGCTTAACCTTGCGGTCTTCCAGTGAATGGAAGCTAATAACCACCAAACGACCATCGATCTTCAATAAATCTATTACCTGCTCCAACAGCGCCACCAAATCATCCAGCTCGCGGTTGATAAAAATTCTGATCGCCTGAAACGCCTTGGTTGCCGGATGTCTGCCCCGCTCCCAGGCTGGATGTGCATCAGCCAATATTTTCGCCAACGGCACAGTTCGCGTGATCGGTGCCACCTCGCGCTCGCGAACTACAGCAGCGGCCATACGCTTGGCAAATCGCTCTTCGCCAAACTCTTTGATCACCTGAGCAATATCCTTTTCAGCTGCAGTGGCAATCCACTCCGCCGCTGACAATCCAGAGCTGGTATCCATGCGCATATCTAATGGCCCATCACGCATAAAACTAAACCCGCGCTCCGCCTGATCCAACTGCGGTGAGGAGACGCCCAGATCGAGCAATACTCCTGTAACCTCACGACCTTCAAGCCATTCACCCATATCGGCAAAAGAACCGTGGACAATGGTTAAGCGACTGTCGTCAGCAAAACGTTCTCGACCCGCAGCAATCGCCTGAGGGTCTTTATCAATAGCTAGTACCCTGCCGTGCTCAGATAATCTTGAGAGCAACTCCGCGGTGTGTCCGCCGCGGCCAAAGGTGCCGTCGATATAAAAGCCATCCGGATCCGTCACCACTGCATCTATTGCCTCATACAGCAGGACGCTAGTGTGCTCGGGCTTTTCAATGTCATTCACAGGAACCTCTACCAAGAGAGATTCTTCAATGCATCCGACATATTGTCTCGGTCGAGAAGCATGCTGCGGTAAGTTGCCTGAGACTTTTCACGCTCAGTGTTCCAGTTCTCTTCAGACCAGATTTCAAGACGCTGACTGCGGCCAACCAATACCAATTTTTTCTCCAACTGTGCATAGCCGCGCAACTCGGGCGGAATCAGAATACGGCCACTGCCATCGACCTGAAGGTCTTTGGCTTGGCCGACAACAAAACGACTCAACATCTCGGCGAGCTCATCGAGAGCAGGCAAGGCGGCGACTTTTTCTTCGAATTTTTTCCATTCAGGCAGTGGTGATAGCATTAAGCAGGTAGACTTCATGTCGATGGTGATAACCAGATCACCAGCGCAGAGTTCGTCGAGCAGGGGACGGTAGCGAGTCGGAATTGCCATCCGGCCCTTAGTATCCATATTGATTGGATCGCTACCCTTAAACACTTACCACCCCTTTAAAGCCTTCTGAATTTCTTAACTGGCCTGGCCCTTTATCGTTTTTTATTGATATAGGAACCTATATTCGCCACTTTTTGCCACTTTTACCCATATGTGTACACTATTCACAGCTAGGGTTAAAGTCAAGGCTCAGTGAGGGGTGAAAAAGTGAATAAAATCAGTAAGTTCCGGCAATATCACCGGTTTGTGATAAGGAACTCAGAGGGGCTAATATATTTCACAATATAAAACATATATCTAAAGCTAGAAGTTAATGTAACTTCTAGCTTTGCGAGGTTTTAAGAATAATTGTGACTGATTTCAGATTTTTATATATCTAAATCGAATAGATAATCCGAGTGGATCGTCTATGTAAAATTAGGTGAGTTGACCGATAAGCCGGGTTCTGTCGTGGACAGTCATTCATCTGGGACAAACGTCGCCGTTTGCCTCAAGCAAC